>Ga0214543_1006912_pt1 | contig 19852 bp, 14 predicted proteins | sample CNSS2metaG_FD_160094 | JGI IMG/M metagenome (GOLD analysis project Ga0214543, IMG submission 160094) | Root nodule microbial communities from cowpea collected in UCLA plant growth center, Los Angeles, California, USA - CNSS2 | ecosystem: Host-associated > Plants > Roots > Nodule | place: USA...
ACCGAATTATAAACCCTAACTAGGCCCTTAGTGGGCAACTTATCGACAAACTTCAACAAGGTCTCCACAACCTCCTTATCACCAACCGACAATTCATCCATCCCCATGTCCTTATACCGAGAAGGATGATTTGTCCAACTCAAAGGGAACTTGGGACTTCCGTTTGCGTTCAAAAAATAAGCTTTTCCTCCTTCCTTGACGACGACCTTGAAGTACCCATCCTTGAAATGCTTGAAAGATTGGGAGAAAGCATCCAGTCTGCTGATGCTGGGGCGACTAATCAAAGAGAGCCAAGTAGCCGACCGCCGAGGTCTGGTGTCGTAAAAGTACAAGAAAGCATAGGGAGTGGGCTCCAAATATAAGGACTGGCACAGAATGCGGAAAGCCTGCAAGTAGGCCAAACTATTCGGATGTAGCTGGGTAGGTGCCACATTCAACGCCCGCAACACACCCATAGTGAAATCGTCTAAAGGCAATCGCACATGAAGCTGAGAAAAGTGGCACATATACATGTAGAAGAACTTCTCGGTAGCCCCCTCCTGCCCATGGCATACCCGGTCAATAGCACTCACCCTTTCTAGCGAAACAATGTCCCCACTGACACCCTTGGAGATGACGGGCGTGCAGTTTAGCCATGAGTTCAGCAGACGGGACCATCTGAATAAAGATGATTGGTCACGAACGTCAGCAGCAGCCCACCCATAGCTGCCTTTCGCCGGCCAGTTGCTCTCCTCCAACTCTTCGGGGGGATCCTCTCGAAACTCCCTCACAACCTCATTGACATCCCGCTCGTAACAACTCCAGAACTCGTACCCTCTCCGCCAAGTTGCCTATCCTTACTTCTATCTGACTCCGTACTTTCACTACTACTAGACGTAGACACGCTACCACTACTAGACATACCTGGTTTTGTTTTTTACGAGAAGATGTCGGTCGAAATTGAGGACTAGTCGGACAGTATTACGCACACAAGATCTCTGAATTCAGAACTCTCGCAAATGAAACAAGTAACCCTTCTTCTGTTTTCAAACCCATATTTATAGTCTACGATCCCAAACGACGAAACTCTTCCCGCCAAAGTAATACCCCAGACCAATCGACACCATCATTGTGAAGGATATGACACTTCAAAACGACGGCGCCAAAACTTTTTCGATTTGACCATTAACGCCCCTTCACCTACTGACGGTTACCACTTTTTAGCCTTAACATTGTTCACCACACTTAAAGGCTAGGGGACTGGTGTATCACACCTAGCCGGTTCCGCTAGCATACCAACACATATCACCCTTGACCGACATCTCATATCGGACAAGGCTGGGGGACTGGTGTACCACACCTAGCCAAACTCGACCATATAAGCAAACAATGTGTATATCAAGGCAGCCAAGTATCCAGCCTAGGCCGAGTTAGCCTAACTTGTACCGGTTTTAACCTATACATCTGAAGGAATAACCTACACCTCGTATAACCAATATAAGTCATCAAGGTAGGTAGCCGGTCAGGGCCGCCTACTACAAGTCGACAACTCTAAAAGACAGTAAAATAGAAGCCCCCATCTCCAATAGGCTTTAAGGGCCTGGGTTGGGGCCCAGGCCCACTCATGGCCCAAGCTAGGACCCAAGTCAAGGCCCGGCCCATGGGATAACCAGACATCATTAATGCTCTATAAATACACGTGGACCCCAATAATTAAATGTACGCATTCATTAATCACTGATTTGACTCTCTAAGAGCTTTGACTTACTTGAGCTTCGGAGACTCTTCTGCAAGTAACCCCTCCTGGGTTCAAGCTGACATGTGTCGACCGGGAAGAGGCCAACTGAAGAGATAGCGGACTACATGGTAAGGTGACGCTTGTGCCTAACTTATCTTATTTGTTCTCTGCATGAACAGTTACTAAATTGCTCTCTAATTAATTAGTGACAAATTTAGTGACCAATTATAATTTTTTGTTTATATTAGTGACTATTTTAGTAACCAATAAATTTTCATTTTGTAAATTGGTATCTAAATTGGTCACTATAGTGACTAAGAATTTTAGTCACTAAAATTGGTTACTAATAAGACATTTTCTTGTAGTGATTACTTATTAAAAATAAATAAGAATAAAATTTATAAAACATCACATTTATTCTCGCAATTTCTCAAAAACGCGGGAAAATTAAATGTTCAAATGTCGCATAAATAGGAATTTAGAACCGCAATATTCAGTTATTAAAAAACCAATTCCTCTAAAGTAAGAAGTTACAAAAGAAAAATCCATAATGAAGTGTAAGAAAACGGTCCCACAGTGATCCCCACTCCGTCTCTACGCATCTGCATGCTCACCTGCATCAACATCTGCTTCTATGTAACGAGTTACATGATCATCGCTAAACACACACAGATAGGGTGAGCTCATTTAAATAAATCAAACACATATCATAAAAATATGAATTACATCATCTCCATATCATAACCCGGGTTAGTATAATCCTTCCCTTTTTCCTTAGATCTCCATTTCCAAAACTTACATTAGACGTCTATCATTTCTATACCTTTTAGGTGAGATCAATGATCGATCTTTGTTGCACGAGTGTCTACTAGCCCCTCCGACTAAAGGCCACCACCTAATAATCCACACGTGGGAATAACTTTGCCACAACATCTCACTGTGATACCAAGTGGAGCTCCCCAAACAAACATAAGTTTGTAGTTGTTCCCAGACTACCAAAGCTCTATCAGAATACACTAAAGAGGGCAATCACCCGAAACCTCGCCGTACGAGCCACAACTCGCACACTCCACTGGACTTCCTAAACCACCAGGCTACAACCTAGAGTGGTCACGTGTTACCCCAATACAAGATACACTCGTAACTAGGCCCCCACCCAAAGCCTCGCATCATGAACATCACCTAAAGTTGTGTAGAAACATTTCCTCGCGCACCATCACTGAACCAAAACCGCCTGGCGCGCATCTCACAACACTAGGCAAAATCTGGGTCGAGATCGCCTGGCGAGCATCACACACCGCTAGGCGCCAAGCGCCAGCAGAATCCTCACTGCACCGTCACCGCCTGGCGGACTCCACCCTACCGCCAGGCGCCTCGTTGTCCGCCACCGCCTGACGCACCCATCTCGCATCGCCATGTGCCAACCACCTTCTAGACCTTATGATTCACCATTTTGCCTGGCGGAACCATCTCTGCCGTCAGGCGCCCTATGCGTAGAGTGACTACTACCATTGATTTGTGACTCTACCGCCTGGAGGCTCGCTCACACCGCCAGACGCCATACCAGTAGCGCAATGCTACTGGTTTTTGGTACCCAAAACAAAACCCAATGGACCTCAAACACATGACATTATAGCACAACATGGTTTCCTAGTCATAATCTATAATTAGATTACATCACATACATTCAAACATACCATCAAGTTAATCATCATCAGGCACCCATACTCTCAGTCTTTTGATCATACAATCTAAGGTTTATATAGTTCATACCATTATAGTTTGAATCATATTGCACCTGGATTTTATACTATCACGCTTCAAACAGAATCACACTACCAAATATTTCCAGTTTCATCATTTCAAACCATTTCCCAATTATGATATTTTCCACTTACTCAATCATCATATTATCCATTACCATTCCTTAATAATTTAACCCAACCATACCTGGTGCACATAAATTTCAGTTTTATATAATTTCAATCTATAACAACATGCAAATCTTTTAACTTACACATATATCTCGATCATACCTTCTCATTTATTTTCATATTATATCCCACACACACACACAATCACTCACAATACACACAATATTCACACTTCTAGCTGAACTGGGGCGTTGCCTAACAGTAGCTACTGGGCCGCCAGGCGGCTCACAAACTTCTGGATTCAATCCAGATTCTTCCTGCAAAGATGTGAACCCTAACTTCCTCAATTACCCCTCTTCTACACGTTTTGACACATTACCATTAGCAACAAGTTGTTCAATTCAATATTAGCCTCCATTTCATTCTTGATATTTCACAGAGTACCAATCAACATATACGATACATATTATCTCATTTCAGTGTAGCCTTTCATACCCAATCAAGCAAAGATTCATGCATTTTTTGCAACTACCTAAGTACAAACAATAATTCATCAAGCCAATGATTCACGCACAATAGAAATTCAATCCCAGCATCATCACCCATGAAAACATTAACAAACAAAGAAAATTGGACAACCTAGTTCATGCCGCCTGGCGGATCTCCTTCAGCCGCCCAACGGTTCATAAAGAAACCCAGAAAACTGGGTGTAAGACACATGTGCCGCCTGGCGGCAGTTCATGCGCCGCCAGGCGGTTTCTGGAAAAATCTAGAAAATGCGAATAGAACAAGAATGTACAGGTTTTTCATTTCAAGCATGACCTAGAACACATCATTATACCATATCATAAATTAAAACACGTAATAGGAACTCCCCTAACCCGAATTTCCTTAACTTAGCCTTGACTCTTGCAAGCTCTCCCTTGATCACCAATGTCCTCATTTGCCTTTCCCTCAACTCAGCCCCAAAGACCTCACTCAAAACTAACCAAAACTCACAAACTCGTGCTCCCTTCTGCAACCACAATGTCAGCCTCACGAAACCCTTTCTCTTACCCCTAATTAGCTTTTTATTGTGCTCTTAATATGGTTTGATTGCACCAAAACGAAAATAGCAATTAATCGATAATTAATCATCACTTAATGGCCTAATGCCTTCTGTTTTTCAGCCACCCTTGCTGCCATGTCTATTAGGGTTTTCCTTTAACCCTTCAAATTCCAAGCCAAAGCTAAAAATAGACAAAAATAAAATTTAATTTGGGTTTCCCAAGGCTTGAACCCACAACCATGCAATGCCAAGTCAATACCGAACCATCATGCAAATTCACTTTTCATGCTAACTAATACAATCTAATTACCATATCATTCCACAACATGATCATATATATAAAAATATAAAATTACATGAATAACACATAAATGACATACATAGGACTCGAACCCAAGTCCTCTCAACAATTTGAGCTAGTACTTTTCCACGTCATGAAAGTTTACATTTAATGCCATAAAGGCTTTTACTACCCTCATTTAAATAAATTCATATTTATTTAATTATTTAAAATAGTGGGTCTTACATTGTACATCTTCTTGTGAGTATCTCAAGATGTCTTGCTGCCACACCTATCGGTCACAAGAGATAGAGCACGTGCGGGAAACTATGCTACAGATCACACACCATAACGCCAAATGGAGTTCCCAATACGAACATAGTCCATAACATCTCAAGACTACCAAACTCGTCAGCTATTTACTAAGGAGGGCAATCTATCTGGACCCATTCGTACTGGCCACAACCAGTACACTCACACCGGCGACACTCGCCAACCCGAGCCACAACTCAAGAGTTCCTCGTATTCATCCGCTATCCCGAGCCACAACTCAAGGGACGTCATTCTGAGCCACAACTTAGAGAATGCCATGTGCTTAACCCCTATCCCAAGCCACAACTCAAGGGATATGTTCCAGGCCACAACTCAAGGAACATTAGCAAACCCACCTTTGAGATATCGTAGAAGCCTTGTAGACCACGCATCACAAATCGTACATAAACCAATTTGATACAGCATTATCGCTTGCCTTGAAACACACAATTTCACTCTTCTCAACTTAGACTAAAAGACTTCGCTCAAGCACCCACGCCTATCTCACTTAAGCCAGACTCTCTCGCTTGCGCGAGCACGTCGCATCAGCAGTCCACGAACTCTTGCTTGAGCGAGCTCGTTCTCGCTTGGGCGAGACCATCCTTCACCCTGGACTAATGCACCTCGCCGCCTAGGTGGCGAGCTAAACAAAACACCCAACGCACCATGATTTCTTGCTGAGGCGAGGAAGGCTCGCCTAAGCGAGAGGCTTTGTCGCTCAAAACAAAACTCTCCGCCTGAGCGAGAGACTCAAGCAGGAAACACGAAATCCTCACAATTTCTCGCTTAGGCGAGACACACTCGCCGAAGTGAGTTGGTCTGTCGCCCAGAACTGAAACCCTCTGCTTGAGCGAGACGCTCGAGCAAAATCAGAGTTCAAGCCTCTATTATTTTTGCCTAAGCGAGTCTGATTCGCTTGAGCGAGAATCATAAACTTCGACCCTATTTACGCACGCAACATACCAAAACAATGTCTAAACCTCATTCCAATTCACACACCACACTTGAAAATAATGCATCAACATATGAACCTAATTGCAACGCAACATGATTACCAAAAATTGGAGTTTGAACCATAACAACATATATCCCCAAACCCTTATAATATTCATATAGAGGCATACTGAATTTCTCATACAACATCCAAAGGAATCATTCAACCACCAATTCTTAACAGCTTGAGCACGAGAATCATGGCACACAAACATCAAAATCATGTAATTCATACAACAACACAAAATTTTGGGTTCAGCTCCCCTAAACTGGATGCCTTTGCGTAAAAAAATGCAGATTTTTTAGAATCTCTCCTTGATCACTAGGCAGCCTAACACCTCCTCTTTAATCAGCTCTCAATTGCCGCAATCCTCCCAACTCCCTCTAAATTTTTGCACACTTCATAAAGCTCTCAAAAAACAGCCTCTCCAAACCCAACCCTTCTTCTCTCTCAAAATTTTGCCTTTTAAAGGGCCTTAATGCTAGGTTAATGTGCTAAAACGAAAATAAGCTTAATGATGTTTTAATTGTTATTCAAAGACCATTATTTAGTGGTTTTTCAACCCCTCTTGGCTACCCTTCTGCTAGGGTTTTTTATGCCTTTTCACATTCAAGTCACAACTAATTGTTAGCAAAAAGAGTCAACTTTGGTTCACCAAGGTTCAAACCCATACCATGCTTATCATCAAATCAATGCATAACCATTCAACCAATTCATATTTCATGATAATTCACATAATTCTGTAATTATGTTATCACTCAACATAATCATGCATATTATTAAAATTAATAATAAATCAAACAATGCATAAATGACACACATAGGACTCAAACCCAAGTCGTCTCACACAATAAAGTACTTTCAACCAATTGAGATAATACTCTTCCACATCATTTAAGTCAGAATTTCATGCCATAAAGGCTCCCACTGCCCGCATTTATTAATTAATTAATTATTTAATTAATTAATATTCACGGGTCTTATAGTTAGGGATGTAATCCATTTGGTCATTTAGATCCACGTTCATGATATACCTATGAACCTCTTGTCTTGCTCTACGGGTTGTTCGACATTCCTTATGGCACGATCATATCTCCATAACTCTATTACATATTGGAAGAGAAATAAGTGCTCTCAACATTCACATTTATGTCATTTAATACAACGAACTACCATTTTCAGCCAAATAACCAGAGACACAGAAGAATCTGCACTCTTTATGTAATGAATCTTACCATGCATGCAAGAATCTTGGTATATTCCCACTTTTGCACTACTTCCTTTCAAAATAAAGGTAAGGGTACTTTTGTCTTTTCCACATCAGTGTACAATGAATCAACTCATACATTTACATTGAAGCATGGATGGATAAAACATTCCTAGTGCAAATCGGCTCCTCCAAATCCTTGGACATCCATGGAAACAAACATTCAACCAAAACGCTCGTCCATACTTTTATACATAATTTAATAGTACCATCATTTAATACCATCAAAGCCTAAAAGATAAGGTAAAGTAAATACTAGTAATTATAATAATTATATTGTTTCATGAACGAAATTTACGGTATGTATGTAAATATATTGGAATTTTCCTTCGTCCGTACAAATTTTTTCTTCTCTCATATTTATTTATTTTTTATGAATGCGTATTTTTGTCCTCATTTAATGTTTAATTCTGGATATTTAATTGAGTTTGTGTGCTTAAATATTGATGTAATTGAGATTTCTTATAATTGGGTTTATTGAGCATGAGATACAAAAACATGTTCAAAATAGCTTTTTAATTGCACAAATGTTCTTTGAATATTTTGAGGTGTGTTAGTGGAGCTGCAGCTAAGTTGAGCTCATGGAGGTGTGGAAATAAATTGCTTAAAGCTTCATGACACCTTAAAGATAAATCCAAGAATAATAAATTATCAAAATCACAAAAATCCAAGCGAAGCATTGCATGAAGACGACAAGAAAAACTTGAAAAAGTGAAGAAGTTTGGCTAAACCAAAAATAGAGCAACAATTTGAGAAAAATATATCTTTAGATATTTTATTTGATATTTTCAAATAGTTATCTTATTTAATTATATCATAAAATATTAAAAGATAATAACTACCAAATCTTTTTAAATATGACAAGATCTTCTTAAATCTTTTTAGATCACAACAAACAAATATATCTTGAAGATATTGGATTATTTAGAAGATAATTTGAGGAGATAGCAAATGGTTGATTTGGAAAATTAATACAAATATTAATTGGTGATAATTTATCATACTTCTTTAATTAATTAATTAATTTAATTATATTAGATATTGATATTATCAACCAACTATATTTGTCAAATAGTCTATATCTCTCCAAATATTTTTAAATATTTATCTTCATCTTTATTTGAGAGATTTTAGCAACCGAAAAGCCCAATCCAAGTCCTATATAAAGAGAACAATGGAGTATAAGAAAAACAAGCTCGAGACTTTGGAGTTTAGGAGCCCTTAAGGGGGGCCTAATTTTGTTTCCTTTCTCTCTCCATTCTTCTATTATTTTTATTTTATTTTGCATTCCATGAAGGGCTAAGCTTCAATGGTTAGTTTCATTATAATTTCTTAATTGGATTCTGAGGTTTGAATAAATGTGTTTGTTCTTTTGATTCTTGTCGAGATTTATTTTCATCTATGTCTTTTGGTTCTTAATTTAGTAAAAGTAATGATTTTTACATTGTAGCAAGTTAGCACAATGTTAAATCTACATAACATAACAATCATATGAGTCCAAGGGTTTTTAAATTTTAATTGAGAAGTTACTTTGATTAATTTTAGAAACTTTCATATGATTGAATGAGTTTTTGCTAATAATTGAGAAGTTACTTTGATTAAAGGTGAAAACTTAGATTAGAATTAATCAAGAAGTTACTTTGGTTAATTAGTTTTTTACTAGATATAAGAGGTAAAAGAATGAACATGATTAAGATTAGTAATATTTAATTGAGAAGTTACTTTGGTTAAATTTACTAAGATTAATCTACAAAGTTCTTGCTTCTGATTGAGAAGTTACTTTGGTTAAAAGTAAGGACGTCAACAAATTAATTGAGAAGTTACATTGATTAATTTGAAGTCTTAAACAAGAAATCAATAACAATAATCTTTAGGAAACCAATGATGAATCCTATTTTGAAAAAGCGGTGAAATCGACCTATTTTTCTTTCCTATTATTTCTATCTTATTTTATCTTTTTATCTTTATCTCTCATATTTTTATTATTTTATATGACTAACTCTTTTATATAGTTTTATAAGAACTAATTTGCTAAAAATCAATTCCGTGTTTATCAGGAGACGACTTTAGGTTACTTTACCCTTTCTATTTTGTTGACTACTTTCTTAATAATACTGAAGTTGTTATGAATAAGTAGTATTAATTTGATCGCGTCAAAGACAACGTTATCAATTTTATTATTTATATTTTATAAGTTTTTCTAATACAATTTTTATATTAAAATTTAACTAATTTATTATAACTAAATACTAGTTTAACGTGGATAAATTCCTTTATAGACATAAACTACACAGTTTACCTATAAGATAATTATATTACATAACTAAAAGATTAAATTAAAAAATATATAAAATAATATATTTTGAATCAAATATGTGTTGAGAAAAATCTCACAGATATTTAGTTAGGAGGAGTTTGTTAATGTATGATTTCGATATTGTAGTCTCTTTTAACATACAAAATTTGCCATATGCTTGCACACAAAATAATAATTATAAATCAATTCAATTCTTGCTTAACATACAAAATTTTCCATATGCTTGCACACAAAATAATAATTATAAATCAATTCAATTCTTGCTTAATAACTTAAATGAAGAATATTAATAAATGAAATGATGATGATGATAATGATGATGATGATGATGATGATGATGATGATGATGATGATGATGATGATGATGATGACAATGATGATGAGGATGAGGATGATGAGGATGATGATGATGATGATGATGATGACGATGATGACGACGACGATGATGATGACGATGATGATGACGATGAGGATGATGATGATGATGATGTCAAGAGAGAGGGAGTGGGTTGCAAAGAAGAATTGAGGTGGAAGCCATTGTTGGAGTGAAAGAAAAGGCTAAGAGAGTTTTTGGATTCAAGGACACACACCAAACTTGAATTTGAGCAAAGAATCCGGGTAAGGGAAGTTGTTCTTGCGAGTTTTATTAGTGTTTGATAGATTGTATTCTACTTTGATTAATTGCATGAAATTACATTATGAATTACACTGTTTTTCATAGATTTTGGGTTTCTACACTGAAACGACCTGGCCGTCGTGAGTGTGCCACCAGGCGATGCATCATTTTCAACCCAATTTTTTGGGTTCTACTATGAACCGCCTGGCAGAGTAGGGGGGCCTACCAGGCGACGCGTGATGATTGTCCTTGTTTTGTGCATTTCATGAACTTTTGTGATACTGGGACTCTTCAGTTGTGTTGTTGATTCTGTGAAATGCGTGATGTCATGGTATTGTTATAATTATGATGAGTGGAAACTAATTTGGGAATATAAACATGAAGCAATTATGTTAAAGTGATGAATGAATTGGGATTAGATAAATAGGGGTCAATTTGAATTTGGTTGAGTAGTATAATGTGATTGGTTGAGTATGCAGCTAAAACTAAAAGGATTGTGAACCATTGGTTCATGCATGAATTATTGGACTGTGAAGGTTAAAACAGAATGGTGGCCCAAGGCGTAAAGGAACCTGGAATTTTTCAGGAGCTGATGTGCCGCCTAGCGGCATCTCATTGGCCGCCAGGCAATAGTAGTGGGTCAGAGCTGTTTTGAGCAAAATTGGCATATAGGTTGTGAGAGTGATTACTAGAGCAATGAATTGAGAGAAAATTTAGTGTTATTAGATGATAAAATTAAAGAAAACCGGGGGTTAGTGAAGAGATAGGCAAAGTATTGATTGGGAGGGTGTACTTGGAATGAATTGATGCTAAAATGGGTAATGAACCTCTAGTGGTGATTGACAACCTAATATAAGGACACAGTAGGAACAAATAATCATTAAATGGAAATGGTGGGTTTCCATGACCATGGAATTGGAAGTCAATGAATAATAATTGAATGAAGAAGAGAAGATATTAAATTGGATAATTATAAGATTGGGAAATGAGTGAACTATAGTGGCAAAGGAGGTGAGGGATTATTCATGGTGAGTGTATGTTGGGTCCAAAATGGGTTATCAGTTGCTGGATGATGGAATGATGGAGTGGATGTCCTATCCATAAGTTTGACCAAGGCATTGTGTTTTCTAGAGTGACTAAGGAGTAATAAGAGTTTAACCAGAAGTTGTGCAATCAAACTAAAGTGTGGAATTATGTGTGTGAAGGCAAAGTATATAGACTTACATAATTAATTAGGATTAGAAGTATGGGTTGAGGACACTTCAGGTTGGATTGTGGTCTGTTTAGATACCAAAATCAGCAAACATGCGCTACTGATATAGCGCTTAGCAGACACGCGTTTCTCAAGGGCGGGAGTCGTGTTGTTGGTGTCAAGAAGAAGGAGTTGTCATAGGTAGAGAGAAGAAGCTTTAATTTTTCAATTAGGTTTTGAGTGGAAATTGGGTTGAACGCTTTTGCTCCGTGCACCCCCACTTTCAATCTTTGCACCCGTCCTAGTTTATGTTTTGGATCTATTTGGGTTTACACAGCGCAGCTCTTTGTTTATTGCACACACCCCCACATCATTTTATTTCTTACACCTCTGTCTCACTTTACACACCCCACCTGTTTACTTTGCGCACCTCCCATATGTGATGGTCCTGCACCCCCATGTCTTTGTCTATTATTTTTGGGCCTGTTGTTGTGTTTACTTTGTACACCCTCACTAATCACTCATGTACCCTGATACTTTTGTTTTCCACTTTTATCCTTCTTAAATAATTTCATCCTTTTATAATTTTTTTTTATTTTTTTATTTAAAAAAAAATATATTTGAAAATCATAAAAATTAAAATAGAGAAAAAAAATCAAAAAAGTTCTCTTTCATTTTTATTGTCTCTGTCCGGCCATTCGCGTCATGTGACACTTTCTTCCAAATAATTCAAAAATACTAAAAATATTTTTCTTTCTCTTTTAATGTCTGTTCGACCACTCGCTTTGTGTGACACATATTTTCAAGTAATTCAAAAATACCAAAAAAATATGTAAATTTTAAAAATATAAAAATATCAACATTTTCAAACAAACAAACTTTTTAAGAACTACGTGATCCTTGATTCTCCACTGCGAGATACGTAGGAGCAAGGCCATCCCTTGTCAGGTTCACTTTCAAAAAATCAAATCATTTTCTCAATTGTTTTCCAAATATCTTCTTAAGAACTACGTGACCCTGATTTCTCATTTTCAATGAGGATACGTAGGACCAAGGTCAATCCTTGTCGGGCCCAAAAAATCAAAATATATTTTTGTTTCTTTTTGATATTATTTGTCTCATTATTTTTGAGAAAAATTAACATTTTGAAAACCACATCAACTTTGCATGTTTAATTAAAGGTAGTGCCCCCGGGTGGGCATTGTAGGGTGCTAACACCTTCCCTACGCATAACCGACTTCTGAATCCAAAATTTAGTTTTTTACAAACTCGTTTTATTTGATGGCTTTTCATAGTTTTCTAGAAATAACTATGGTGGCGACTCCAAATTTCTTTTCAAACTCGTTTCTTTTTTGGTTCGTCATCCCGTCACGATTTCAGTTGCGACATGGGGCATGTTATCTCTTCACACGGTATTGCAGTGGATCCCAACAAGATTGATACAATGTTGAAATGGGAAATGCCAAGGACTGTGACTAAGGTATAGAGTTTCTTGGGATTGACCGGGTATTACAGGAGATTTGTGGAAGGGTTCTCTAAAATGGTGAGTCCTCTGACCCAACTCACTAGAAAAGACCAACCATTCTCCTGGACAGAGAAGTGTGAAGAGTGTTTTGAGGAGATAAAGAAGAGATTGACTACAACTCCAGTACTAGCTATACCACACACAAGCAAGAAGTTTAAGGTGTATTGTGATGCATCCTATCAAGGTTTGGGGTGTGTACTGATGCAGGAGAAGAGGCCATTGGCGTATGCTTCTAGGCAATTGAAAGGTCATGAAAAGAACTACCCACCCATGATCTGGAATTAGCTGCGGTAGTGTTCACTCTTAAGACATGAAGACACTACTTGTATGGCTCTCAGTTCCAGGTTTTCAGTGATCACAAAAGCCTGAAATACCTATTTGATCAGAAGGAGCTGAATATGAGACAAAGGCGATGGATAAAGTATCTCAAGGATTATGATTTTGAGTTACTTTACCATCCAGGTAAAGCGAACATGGTGGCAAACGCCTTGAGTCAGGAGATGATGCATATGTCAACCTTAATGGTGAAAGAGCTGGAATTGATTGAGAAGCTAAGGGATATGAATCTGATATACAGTTGGGAGAGGATTTTATCAGGTGCAGTGCACTGATGCTGACCAACGACATCTTGGGGATGATCCGAGATGAGCAGCAAAATGATACTGAGTTATAGCAGTTTGTGAGTTGGCTAGGTAAAGAGAAGGGGAAAGATTACAGGATAGGATCAGATGGCATCCTGCAGTTTCGGGATAGAGTATGTGTACCTGGGAATTGGAGGTTGAGGAAGCAGATTCTAGAAGAGAGTTACAAAAGTCGTCTTAGCATACATCTAGGTATGACTAAGATGTATAAAGATATAAAACAGTCCTTATGGTGGAACGGAATGAAAATCGATGTCGCTGGCTTTGTGCCATCATGCTTGGTGCGTCAAAAGGCAAAAATTGAACACCATAAACCAGGTGGTACAGTATAGCTGCTAGATATTCCGTAGTGGAAATGAGATAGCATCGCCATGGACTTCGTGACTCATCTTCTGAGATCTACTAAAGGGCATGATTCAATCTGGGTGATCATGGACATGTTGACTAAGTGTGCCCATTTTCTAGCAATTAATTAGAAGTTGTCAATGGATAAGTTGGTTGAGTTGTACATTAGAGAAGTAGTCAGACTACATGTGGTGCCAGATAGCATCGTATCAGACAGGGATCCAAGATTCACTTCTCGTTTTTGGCAGTCTCTACAGGCAACTTTGGGAACTCAATTACGAATGAGTTTCGCGTATCATCCTCAGACGGATGGTCAGTTTGAGAGAACGATCCAATCCTTATAAGATTAGTTGCGAGCTTGTGTATTGGACCATATGGGAAGTTGATGTGAAATGCTTCCTTTAGTGGAGTTCACGTACAACAACAGCTATCACTCCAGTATTGGTATGGTGCCATATGAGGCTTGTATGGACGATGCATGACACCACTATGTTGGAATCAGGATGGTGAGTCACTAGTATTGGGTCTAGAGTTCTTACAACAAACTTCTGATAAGGACAAGGCAATCCAGGATCGAATGAAAGCAACTTATAGCAGACAAAAGTCATACGCAGATAAGAGGAGGTGACATTTGGAATTTGAGGCAAAGGATCATGTGTTCCTCAGAGTCACGCCGACTGCTGGTATCGAAAGAGCTATCAAATCAAGGAAGTTAACTCTGAGATTTGTTGGGCCATATCAAATTTTGAGGAGAATCGGCATCGCAGCATATAAGATTGCCCTGCCACCACATTTGGCGAACTTGCATAATGTATTTCACGTTTCTCAGTTGAGAAAATACATAACAAGTCCTTCACATGTGTTGGAATCAGATGACATTCAAATAAGGGAGGATCTGACAGTAAACACGGGACCGGTGCGGATACTAGACTCCCAAGTGAAGAAGCTGCGAGGAAAGGAGATCCAGACGATGAAAGTACTTTGGGATGAGGCTACTCATGAGATGACCTAAGAGATGGAGGATCGCATGAGGCAATCCTATCCGCATTTGTTTCCTGGTAAGTCCAATTTTCGAGGAACGAAAATCTTTTACGGTGTGGGAATGTAAGACCCGAGAAAAATTAAATAATTAAATAAATAATTATTTAATAAATGCGGGTAGTGGAAGCCTTTATGGCATTTAATGCGAATTGTTATGACGTGAAAAAGTACTAGCTCAAATGGTTGAGAGTAATTAATTGGGTAACAGGACTTGGGTTCAAGTCCTATGTGTGCCAATTAAATGTTATTTTAATATGAGTATTATTTTAATGTTATGTTTGAATGTGATTGGTGATAATGTAATCCTAAAATTATGGAAATTATCATGAAACATGATTTGGTTGAATTGGTTGTGCACTTGCTTTGTGATTGAATGGTTGTAGGTTCAAACTTTGCTAGGAACGAATTTAACTTTATTGTTGCCAAAATTTCTTTTGGCATGGAAATGAAAAGGCAGAGTAACCCTAGCTGCCAAGAGGCAGCCCAGGCTAAGAGAGTTTTTGGATTCAAGGACACACACCAAACTTGAATTTGAGCAAGGAATTCGGGTAAGGGGAGTTGTTCTTGCCTGTTTTATTCGCGTTTGATAAGTTGTATTCTACTTTTATTAATTGCATGAAATTACCTTATGAATTACACTGTTTTTCATATTTTCTGGGTTTCTGCCCAGAAACCGCCTGGCGGTCGTGAGTGTGCCACCAGGCGATGCATTGTTTTCTGCCCAGTTTTCTAGGTTCTGCTATGAACCACCTGGCAGCGAAGGGGGACCCACCAGGTGACGTGTGATGATTGTCCTTGTTTTGTGCGTTTCACGAACTTTCATGATACTGGGACTCTTTAGTTGTGTTGCTGATTCTGTGAAATGCATGATGGCATGGTATTGTTATAATTATGATGAGTGGAAACTAATTTAGGAGTATAAACATGAAGCAATTGTGTTAAAGTGATGAATGAATCGGGATTAGAGAAATAGGGGTCATTTACGAATTTTGTTGAGTACACAACTTGAAATAAAAGCATTATGAACCATTGGTTCGTGCATGAATTACTAGACTGTGAAGGTTAAAATAGAATGGTGGCCCAAGGCGTAGAGGAACCTAGAATTTTCCAGGGCTGTTTTGAGCAAAATTGGCATATTGGTTGTGAGAGTGATTACTAGAGCAATGAATTGAGAGAAAATTTAGTGTTATTAGATGATAAAAATAAAGAAAACAGGCGGTTAGTGAAGATATAGGCAAAGTATTGATTGGGAGGGTGTACTTGGAATGATTGATGCGAAAATGGGTAATGAACCTCTAGTGGTGATTGACAACCTAATATAAGGACACAATAGGAAAAAAGAATCATTAAATGGAAATGGTGGGTTTCCATGACCATGGAATTGGAAGTCAATGAATAATAATTGAATGAAGAAGAGAAGATATTAAATGGGATAATTATAAGATTGGGAAATGAGTGAACTATAACGACAAAGGAGGTGAAGGATTATTTATGGTGAGTGTATGTTGGGTCCCAAATGGGTTATCAGTTGCTGGATGATAAAATGATGGAGTGGATGTCATATCCATAAGTTTGACCAAGGCATTGTGTGTGCTAGAGTGACTAAGGAGTAATAAGAGTTTAACCAGAAGTTGTACAATCAAGCTAAAGTGTGGAATTATGTGTGTGAAGGCAAAGTATATAGACTTACATAATTAAATAGGATTAGAAGTGTAGGTTGAGGACATTTCAAGATGGAATGTGGTCTGTTTAGATATCAAAACCAAGAGAAACGTGCTACTGATATAGTGCTTGGCAGCACAAATGTGTGCGCTAAGTGATAAGACCAGTAGGGGAGACCCTGCACCGTGTGGCGCCTAGCTGCAAGGTGTGCTCCGCCAGGCGACCGACCCTGAAACAGTGGGTTTGTCTAAAGTTTGGCGCCTGGCGACGAGGATGTCCCTCTAGGCTGTCTTCGCAGTAATTTCGCCTAGTGGCGCTTAGGCTGCGCCAGGCGATCATGCTGTAGATATTTGGCTTGCATGTGTTGTTTGTACACATTGATGCGAGCTTGGATCAGGAGATGTTGTGCCATGAGCGGGTAAGTTCATGGAAGGTGGTGAACACGTGATGATATGAGCGAGGAGGTTCATATCCAGTTACTTTCATGTGGGGATACGAGCGGGTAGGTTCGTATGTTCCGTGCTCACACTTGAGAGATGCTGCGTGCGGGGAGGTACATAGCTGGTGGATCATGTGTGTTGGACTATGAGCAGGTAGGTCCGTAGAGCAGGACTACGAGCGGAGAGGATCATAGAGCAGGACTACGAGCGGGGAGGTTCGTAGAAGCAGGACCACTAGCGGACAGGTTCGTGTGAGCATCATCAATCCTTAATCCAAGGTTAATTATTTGTGTGAATTGAAGGCTGGAAAGCCCTGGGGTATTAAGGACTTGGCCAAGAACTAACTAGAACCAAATTGTTGGGTGTTTTATGATATTATTAAATTATGTGCTAATTTATTTTGAGCTCACCCTTTCTGTTTGTGTTTGGCGATGATCGTGTGATTTATCACGCGGGAACAGACGATATTCCAAGTGATGTTGTTGACGCATAACTACGGAGAGAGGGATATCAGGGAACTTTTGACTAGAGATTTTACTTCTGCTTTCCATTATTTTTGTTAGATTTTGGAACTTGTAATAACAATACTACTTGGTTTCATTTAATTTATGGCGCACTGGATTATATTTTAAATTTTCCAGCGTTTGGGAATAATAAATTATGACGTTTGAATTTCCATTCTTATTTATTTATTTTAATTAAGTAATTTCCAGTGTTACAATAATAATGATGATTATGATGATAATGATGAATATTTTAGCTCACTAATTCTTTTAGACCTGTTTTTGCATGATTTTTATTGGACGTGGATTTTTATTTTTGTTTACTTAATTTAAATTTTGTTATCAATTGTAGATTTAATAGGGTGTACCAAAGATGTAAAACATTAAATTAAGATTATTGTTACCAAATTTGCATAATTTTTATTTTAAGATTTTGTTTATGCGAACGGGCTAGCAAGCCCACGAGCTAATCATTATGTAGTGCCTGCCAACAAAACTAACCCACAATTCTTATATGGGACTGATCAACCTGACTCGTTTTTGTGTGTTGAATGCGAGCTGGACCAAAATAGGACAAGTTAACCCGCATTGTCATCCCTGCTTAAATTCCTGGTTATGTTTATAATGTTTTTATAAATAATCCAATATAGTATCATTCTTGGTACTTATTCTTGTAGAGCCAATATATACTCTAATAGCGGTCCCACGAGAAACACTCTTGAACGTCCTCCCGTCCTTCAGTATGAGATGTACTCCTCCAAACACCAATATGGTCTGAAATGTACCATGTAAAGATATTTCTAGTGTCCGAGTGTAGAGGGTTGCCTGCAAAAACACTTTGACACTCAAGTCAAATATGTGTGTCAGGTAATAGTAAATGTTGGAATGAATACATAATAATTATCTTGTGAACAATGTTATTTATAGTAGTTTCATGGGCTTTTACTTGGTTGAGTCTAGGTCTAGATAACTTGTCTTAAATTTTTTTAGGGTTTTGCTAATCCATCTTATATCTTAATCTCCTTGTCAATCGTGTTTAACTCTCCTCTAGGCATTTAATCAGGGTTAAGATACGTTGTTGATACAATTGAGATGTCTCTAGTGATATGATTTCATTATGGGTTGTCAAGCTATATATTATGGTTGAAATGTCTCTGCTGACATGGTGTTTTTCTAGGTTGATGAAACCCTCTCAATCATGTATGACACAATACTTGACTTATTTTTGGTGTCAGGTGATAGACCGATCTCCAGGTGGGGTGTGTAATCAAAAGTTTTGTGGAAAGAAACTTCATATTTTTTGCTATCATTGATCGAGACTCTCTCAATTTTATTTGTGCACTAACCAATAGTTTTGAGGATAGATGACTAATAAAGAATAATGCACTAAAAAAAGATTTTATAGCTTTGGCTATCTCTAGTTGAGACCTTCCAACTATGTTTGTAAATTGGTCCTCAAAGCTTGAGGAGAGGTGATTGACGAGTGTTATTGATGAGGTAGAGACCAATCTACTTATGTTTAGGATTGAATTGGTTGATTCGTATGTCACTAAATAATTTTCCAAGTATCGATGATCATCGACTACTCAATTATTTTCTGCGAGAGTGACCAAGTTGGATAATAATACAGTCAAAGTTGGTATGGTTTTGATTAATCAATGTTGCATTGTCATGGTCGAAAAGGCTTCACGAAGGTGATCACCGACACTCTGAGTTCTTCCTACACCTATTTCCAATTAATTTTCTAATATAATTTATTTAAAATAAAATTTGTTATTATTACAATGATTTGTAGAGAAAAAAATTGAAAAGGAAATAAAAAATAAATTTAAAATTATAAATGCTTTTTATTATAGTACTTTTATTTTTCAAAAGTCAATAATAACAAATTTAATTTCAAATTATATTACAAAAATAATACAATTTATTTTTTATTTTATTCCTTCTCTTAAATTAATTAAGCGTCATGCTAAATTTTGTGAGAAAGGTATTGTATACCAATATGGTCAATGTTGATTTTTTGATTTTATACTTTTAGGCATTAATCGTTTATATATAACAGCCTATATATAGTAAGA
>Ga0214543_1006914_pt1 | contig 19848 bp, 14 predicted proteins | sample CNSS2metaG_FD_160094 | JGI IMG/M metagenome (GOLD analysis project Ga0214543, IMG submission 160094) | Root nodule microbial communities from cowpea collected in UCLA plant growth center, Los Angeles, California, USA - CNSS2 | ecosystem: Host-associated > Plants > Roots > Nodule | place: USA...
ATTTGGTTATAAAGGTTGGCATGAGAGTTATGTGCATGATAAATCTTTCTTGATTGATTGAGTATGATTGGTCTGTGTCAGTGCGTAATTCCTTGGAATCTCTAGGTGAGATTTCAGGGTCGTGCTTCAGTGGTCGGGACGTAATTCCATGGCCCCTGTTAGTGGGTGTCCATGGTGGTGCCCCATCTATATAGTCTGGTAAGGATTCAAGGTAAGGTTGCATCCTGACACTCTAAGGAGTCAGTTAGTCTCACTTAGAGCGGACTGACTCCTCTTGTGGTAAGAGTAGCAGGATGCCTGAAACTCATTAAGGGCTAACCTTGTGTGTGAGGGAATTGATTCATTGTAACACTTGTAACACACAACTCGGGGGTGAGCAGAGGTATCCACCACAAGTGCAAGCATTCGTTGAATCCGACCAGGTTATACGTATCCGGATGAGTCAAGTCGAGTCTTAATGTATTGATTTGAAAGTCATAACATGTTTGGGTGTTGTATGTATATTGGACTGTGAAAGTATACCTGATTGCATGATGAAAATCTTTTTGGCTCTAGCTTACCCTTTGCTTGTTTGATTGCTTGTATGTTGTTCTCCTACTTTTGCGATGATCATCAATTTATTGATGGGAGCAGATGCGAGAGGAAATCATGATCAACAGGGGAGAGATAATCCGCTGCATAGTATTCTTGGGCTGGACTTCTTGTGCTGATTAGGCTTTCTTTTAGGGCAATGGCCCATGTATTGTTTAGCCTTTGGACTTCTTTTTTTGAAAACTTTGTCGTTATTCCTCTATGTTTTATTTTGGCATCGTGGTGTGTCTTGGTTGGTTACTTACTGTACGGAGCTGTGATTGTACTCCAAGACTGCTTAACATATTATTCTATATGACGTTTCCTTTCTAATTTGGTTTATTAATTAAATGGGACGTTACAAGAGGTTTGATCTTCAAAATTTAAAAGAATGCTATTTGAACTAGATTAAATAATTTCATATAGTGAAGTTCATTTATCTTGTCTAATCATTGTAGCAATAATTTAAGTATATGCATGTGAATTAAAAAGTGGGTTCTCTATCATTCGAATTATTATATGATATTTATTCTCACTTTCTTTTTTATGTTTCTTGTCTTTTCTTCTTACTGGAAATGATAAAAATCTTCGTTTTTTCATGTTTATTGTATTTTATTCTTATTGGAAATGATAAAAATCTTCTTGATTATATATCCATGATGTCCATGTGTGTTGAACAACTTTTTATAGAAGTAAATTATATATTCGTAAGACTTTAATAAAATGTAAACACCTAAAATAATACAATGACCTTCAGAGGACAAGGTTCATCCCTATTAACATTGTCAAATGGAACCACCAATATTTCTATAATGGCACCAATTACTATCAGAACCCATGTTAATCCATAAGTAAACTGTATGTTTTCTAAAATATATATATATATATATATATATATATATATATATATATGTGTGTGTGTGTGTAATTGTATAAATGTATGTGATTAAAATATTCTTATATGGAGTTCTAATACTTGTATGATGTTCATGAGAGAATTTGAGATAAACTTACTATTAACAAAAATATCTTGAGATTTACTTTTCATGAAAATTTTATTAGCTTTAATCATCTACCAAAGTTTATCAATCATCTGCTCAAAATAAATGTCCATCACACAAATAGTTTAACATACTAAACATGTATATGTTTTCTTTTATAGCATACTATTATATGACATATCTTTATCAGATAGTTTGAAAAGAAATTTTGATTTCGTGAAATATCTATTGTTTTATATAGCAATGATAATTGATTTTATGAAATTGATAAACAAATGTGACACAAAATTCAATACATACATACTTATTTGTATTGTATATTTTTTTTTAACCATATAAAATTATCTTATCATCTAAACATAAATCAATGTCAAGCTATTCATATGTTTATGCAAATATTATTTTTAAACACCTAGTGATTTAATTACAAAAAGAGAATAAATAAAAAAGTTAAACAACAATTGGAATATAGTTATTCAAACTTTCACATCAAATTTTATGACATAATTACAACATATTTTTAGGGGAGCCAAAATAATACAATCAAAATTTATATATTTAATTATTGTCACTAAGGCAAAGATAATAAATACATAATTTAGTATAATCATAACTGTATAAAGAAATAATAATTATTGTCATTTGTTCTTTCATATTCTTGAACTGTCAATCATTGGATAAGAACTAAAATTTCTAACTATTTCTTTTTTGATGTAAATAAACAAATTGTCAGCAAAAAATTCACCTTGGATCTTCACTCAACAATCTAGTTTTTATAATCTTCATTACAAAAAAAAAAAAAAATTCTATTATAGTAATGGCTCACTTGTAATTCTTTGAACTTTAAGAAAAAAAATTGTAATTGGACAATTAAGGGAGTAGTATCATGGTTCAAAATTTATGTGAAAAAGTTGAATTTGTCTTGTTTTCATCTTTACACAATTTCCTTTTTTATAATTTTTAAAATATAATTTGTTCTTTTATTCGTTACCATTATATTTTTTTTAAAGACTAAGACTAAATAATAATTTGACATAATCTAATAAAAAATTGAGACGTAAATACTAAAATAAAAATTCATGATATTTAAGCTACAATTAAAAATCAATTATGACAAAAATACATAAGACAATATTTTTTTCTTCTATATTCTTAAAAAAGAATATACAAAAAGCTCGTTAGATAAAAAATAATTTTAATTATTAAACTAATATTTCACTATAAAAACAGACAAAAAGAGTATTTTTTTTCCAAGAAGGGAAGAGAACATACAAGTGATAAGAGTAGAGACAACGGTTATTTTTCTCTTTAAAAATACAAAAAAAAACAAGTAAAAGTAAAAGATGAGAACAATATATGAGAAACTCAAGAGATAAATAAAAAATATCTTAATAATTTTTTTTATTCTTTATTATATTAGATTTCAAATTTTATTATCAATTAATATTAAATATTATGATTCATAAATCAAATAAAAAAGATTTAATTTAATTTTCTTTGAGTTTTGATATACTACACATAATTTTAAAAAGTTTAAATACTATACATAATTTGAAAAGTTTCAAAATTTTTAATTGCATAAATTATAAAAAAATCAAAATATTTTAGCATGCATAATTTAAAAAACTAAAAATTTTAAATACATAAATTAAAAAATAAATCAAAATTTTTTGGGGGCCTATAGCCCCCTACCCCTTTTATAGTCTGCCACTTTGAGTAATGCTTATCTGGTATCCATTTCATCTAAAAGTATTCATCTAGTTATTCGCTAGGTATCTACGAAAAAATATCCGTAGTGTTTTATACCTGAGCGTACGTATGGATATCCACAAACATTTTAATATTTATTTTTTAATTTTAGAAAAATTTATTTAAAAACAAATCTTTAAAATATTAATTTAGATAAGAAAAATAACTTTTAAGTAATCAAATCAAGTTACTCCCAAAATAGTAATGAAAATTAATTCGGTCATTTTAAAAAATAAATTGCACCAAAATATAAATTTTAATTTTTTTTTACAAAATAAATTAAAATTCATAGGCCTAAATAAAATTATAAAAATATACTATCATACATTGTTAACTGCATGTTTGGTTCTTTCACACCCTTGTGTTCTTTTTGCTAATGTCCAAAAGGGGAGAAAGGTACTCGTGTTTCCCTTGCAAGATTGGCCATCATAAAAAAGGGGGAGATTGTTGGAAGGGAAAGCTTACTCACTCAAATGAAGTTTTGATGATGTCTAAAAGTCAAGCAACAAGTTTCAGCATCACCACTAGTAACAAGTTTAAACCATTCATATGAATAGGTAGTGCATGCTTAGAATCAGTGTAAGTCAAGCTTATAATTGCTTAGATTAACTAATTTAACTGTGGTATGGTTTAACATGACTGATTAAGGCAAATCTGAAAGAAGAAAAACATTCACATAACTCCATAATAGATTAGCTCACTTATCTAATCAATTATGAGATGCATAGGAGTCATTACACTCACAACCTGACCACAATAATCGATTAGGTAAATTTCCTAATCCATTAATCTCAGCAGTAGAGAACTCCTTTTAAGCAAATCTCAAGTGATATCTCAAAATATGTAAAACAACTTTCAAAATCTGATTTGAAGATTGAGAGACACGAGTTCTCGAGTTTTTGAGAGATCATACTGCTATGTTTTCAAGAAGTCTAAAAGATGGAGTTGATCTTTGGAATTCAAGCTTGCCATTAGGGATTGATTGTAAAATTTGCACGGAATAGGTGTATTCGTTCCTCTCTTTCTTTGAATTGAATTTCTTTATACCTTATTCACTATGCAAGTGAATGTTTGATTGCAATTGTGTAGCATTGCATTAGGGAGATGTTCTTGATGCAATTGTGGGAAGCATTGCATTAGATGTTCTTGATGCAATTGTGTGTAGCATTGCATTAGGAAGTGATTCTTGATAGGGTTATCAAGTTCATGATGTCATAGGGTTTAGAATTATTAAGAAGCACTTGCAATTTCTGAAACTCTTTGACATAGTGAAAATCTTCTAACTCGGGTTGGTAGAAGAAAATTGAATGTAGATTTATCTTAAATGGAACCAGTCAAAAAATGTTGCCTTCTTTATTTCTACTTTTAATGCTATTTTTAATGTGTTTGAAATAATCCATTAATAAGTAAATTGATTAAGAGCATTTGATAAAGTTTGAGATTGGAAATCATTTCAAGAATCATCTAAAATGTTTATCAAAGTTAATTGGGTTGGGTAAGTTTCATAACTCTTCCTCCATATTTTCTTCTCTTATCTCCATAATATATAAAAGGAAAATGAACAAGTCCGTCAAAATTTATTTTAGATATATAATTCAAAATGTTATAATTACATAATACTAAACTTCATAATCGACAACAAAATTACGTTATCCAAAATATGATTGTGAATTACGTAATCCGAAAAAAATAATATGAATCGGATAATTTAAAATAAAATTTCATAATTATATATTATATAATTTGAAATATCATATTATTTAATTTAAAATATAATTATTTTAAATTACGTTTTTGAATATATATCAAATAATTTTGAATGGTATATTTGAAAATCTTTTGCCAAATATAATTTATTTTTTATATTCCAAAGGTAGGAGAAGAAATTGAGGTAGTGCATGAAGAAAAACTCTTCTCATAGCATGGGCTCCTATTTCTAATCTAACCTCCCTTTTTCCTTTCCTCAATCTCTTTGGCCTCGCAAACATATGTAGGTGCCTTGTGAAATTTCAAATGACTATTGTTTCCTGTACCTCGACAATTACTAACAGTACCCCCACAAAACTACACACTCTGTCTCCGCTGCCATCATTTTCACCCAGTGCCGGTGCCGCTACAGAGAAAGCATAAGAGAGGAAGACAGTGCAAAAGGAAGAACAGAAAAAGTGAAGAAAAAAAGAAGTTATTCTGGAAATCTCATATCTAGGATCTTATGTAGAAATGTTCGGAAAAACTTATTCCGAAAAGTATTATATGCTTCTTGAAAAATTTGTTCCAAAAATCTTATTTTGATTTTTTTTCCAAAATATATTTCGTACATTCTGAAATTCTGATTTCGAAAATACTGTTTCAATAAATCAGATTAAGCCAATTTCAATTCCATAATAAACTTAATCTGATGTCAAAAACGTAATTATTGGATGTTGATTCAAGAATTTAAAAAAAGAACAGATGTCTGATTTATTTACTAGAGCCGTTTAATTAAAATTCAGCAATTTCGTTTACTTTTAATGTATTTCAATAAATATATATATATATATATATATATATATATATATATATATTATTTTTGTTTGGCTAATAAATAAGTTGATATAACATGAGAACCTATCGATATAAGTAGGGAATAATTAAAGGGTGAGTCAAAAAATCTCACATTAAATATAATAGACAAAATTAAACATTATATAAAAATAAAAATCTATATATAATCAAAATATATAAAAGAATATATACTAAACAATATAATGATAAGAATATTTTTTATGATAATTACTTTGCTGTTACTTCTAAATTAATTGTTACTAAAGCTTTTAAATGGACGACAATAATCACCTCATGCAATTTTGATTTGACTATCACACAATAAAAAAGATAAATAAAAGGAAATATTTAAATTGAACTAAACTAAATGAAAGGACGAATGATTTTAGAACTTGAAAAGGAAATATGATTAAAAAGATAGTACTTTTTTATTTTTTGACCTCGTTGGTGGTTTTATTTGTATTTTGTCAATTTTTTTATTTTCTCTCGTTAAATTCTTCGCTACTTGTTTATTGTAATATTAAAAATGTTTATGAAATTTAAAAAAAAAATGTTTGATTATTTCTCGACAATTTCCCCCTTTTTTCAACTTTATACATGAGATATGTCTGAGACAATTGATTATTTCAACGATCAATTATGAATTACATAACTTAAAGTTGATATCCCGATTAAGAAGCTCATTTTATAAATATAATTTTTTTTAACTGAAAGAACTGATTGTTTTAGGAAAAAAAGTTCCCCAAACATGTTCATACTAATAACACAATTCTTGCTATTTTAGCTTCGATAACACCAAAAGATCTAACCGAGAAAATCTCTAACAAAAAAAAACACACTTTCCAAGATAAAACTGATGTTTTTAAGTAAAAAAGTAGTATTTTAAGGATGACAGTATTTTAAAATAATGAGTTCATATTATTTTAATAATATAATATTTAATTATAAATAGAAATTTCATAAAAAATCTTATAACTTTAAAACATTTTATCTTTTTGGAAACTTTTTTGTTAGAGCTCTTCGTTGTCTTTAAATTATCTAACACTTTGATCATCTTTTTGAAGATCAAAGACAACCTATGTGATTCTTGCGAAGAGATTTTTGATTTCATTCTATCAATTTTTCAATTTGAGTAAGTTGATATTCAGTCTCTTTTTGTGAATTTTTGATCCTTTTTGCATGCGTTCCTCTTTGAGTTCACATGTGGTTCTTTCATCTTTTATTTGGTTCTCTGTTGATCAAGGGTCATGAGGATATAATCTGATCATTTTGTGGTATTTCTACATGTAGATAGAGTACCATCTGGCTTAGGAAAGGTTGTGATGTTCCTAGAGCCAGTCAAGCTTTTAACCAGGTAAGCGAAACTAGCCTTAAACTTGTGTTTAAATGACTGTTTTTTATTTGTGCAATTGCTTAGATTGAAAAGGTCCAAATTGGTATGATTCTGGTTAATTGATCTTGTAATTTTGACAGATGATCCTAGACTTGTAATTCTTCATTTTGAAAGGTGGGATCTTTGTTTTGAAGTCTGTGATTAAAGAAATGGTTTTTACTGTTTTGATGTACAACATTAATTGCCTTATTTTGTTTGTTTCTCTTATTTGACTATTTTAGGGTGTTTTGTGGTTGATGTGAAGTATGTTTATGGATATTATTATGATGAATTGAATATAATGTGTTGTGGTGGAAATATGTAGTGAAGTTTGAAGGATTTCAAGGGAAATTCCTAATGTTGATATTGTTAGTGTATGCCTTGATATAGGTGGGTCTGGAACGAGATATCCTGAACTCTAATAATTCATTCAAACTCACATATAGTAGAATTAGTTATGTGGTCAAAGTGGTAGGATGTCCTAGCCTTTAGACTTACTCTTCGATCATAGGCTAGGATTAGCCTTGTGTGGTTGGGTGATGACCCCTTGTGTTTTTGTACTCTACGAAGTCTAGAAACCATCGCAGGTGCATATCTTCAATGAACCCTATATCTATGGCATGTATCCGGAAAATTGAGTTTAGTGTCAACTGTTATGTGTGTATAAATATTTGTTGTACGGGTTACAATTTTACATTAATGTGATTTATGTTTACAAGCATACCTTTTCTTTTATGTTAGCTTACCCTTTTGATTTTCTATGTTGTCAAGTTTTCTTTTGATTTCTTTGCAATGATCACTTAATTGTGTAAGTAGAGGATAGTACAGGTAAGGATGCTCCTTTAGTTGGACCGTAGTGAGGTTGTTGTATAGAGATCACTTATGTGGTGAAGTTTATGAATAATTCCTTTTGTTGCGAAACTCTGAGGGGCTTTTTTGATCTAGTTGTCCATATATATTATATTACACAATTATTTTTTTTGGATAACTGTATTATGTTATATATATATATATAACTATTTGTTTTTGTTTTATCATAATATTAATGTTTTATTTAGTAGTTTACATTATTAATTGAAATGTTACATTTTTCATCAAAACAAAGTTATCCATCAAACATTGTTTGAACATGCTTACCTAAAAAAAGCTAGTTTTGATTAGGTTTACTTACTTTTTAGTCCTTATATTTGTTTGAAAGTGTCAAGTTGGTCCTTCAATTTTTTTTTGTCTCAATTTAGTCTTAACTTTTTCAATTTGGTCATGATTTTTTTAAAAGTTATTCAAGGTATTAAAGTCAATGTTATATGTCAATTTGTGTGTTTTTATTTTTATTTTTTTTAATTTTATTTTTTTGGATACGTGTTACTTCACAATTGTACCACGTGGCACGATTAGTGTGACATGATAATGCTGTCAACACCCAATTTTGTCCGGGTAATACCTTTTTTTTATTTTTATTTATTTATTTATTCTTATCTTATTTTACTTTTATTTTGATTTCTCATTTCATCTTATTTTACTTTACTTTTATTTTTATTTTGTTTTATTCTTATTCTTATTTTATTTTTATTTTTAAATTTAATTTTTAAATTTTGATTTTAATCATATATTGTTTACTTTTTTTATTTTTTATTTTTTATTTTGTTTTATTCTTTTTTCAAAAAATAATTATATAAAAAAAATGTAAAAAAAGAAATAGAGGAAGAGGTTAACGTAAGATCCAAGGTCTCTGATAGGTAGGGATGGTAGCTAGCTGGCCATGGTCATGATGGCTGAACAAGGAAAGAGCAGGAAGCAAAATCTGCTTTCAGCCTTATCCCACGTCTCGAGGTAGGAAATGAACATAGCAGAGGCACAACAAATATCATCAAGGTCCCTTCATTCAAGGGGACCTTCCCCTTCTTCACTCAAGGGGGCTTTTTCTCATTCTGTTCTCTGCAAGATGAAAAGACAACACCTTCACCCTCTTGATTCCAACTAAAACACTATAACCCATTGTTCCTTTTGATTCACTCAACAAATTCACCTCCTCTCAATCCCTCCATTATCACTTTCATCTTGAACCTGTACAAAACCACCATAATAGAATAGTAAAGCAGAGAAGAACAAAGATTGTTGGCGGCATTGCCGCCTGCGAGTCGGAGTGCGAACGGGCTGAGTGATGGCGGCTCTAATCACAGTTGAGGCAAGACAATAAGGCTTGGTGGCGTAGCTTCCAAAACCGGTGTGGCTCGCGTGAGAAGAGGTTCGAGAACCTTGGAGCACCGCTGGGGGCCGACGTCGCTTTTGGTATGGTTTAGCGTCGTTGTCGGCGACTTTGACAGACCGGGGAGCTAGTGTCGTCGCGACCTTGGGGCTATAATGGTGGCTCGCGTGAAAGGAAGTGGTACCGTCAGGTGGTCACGCGGGGGGAAGAAAGAAGAAAATAGGCGATTCAGGAGGCTTGTTCTCGTCGGCGACACCTTTGACGGTGACCGGCAGCGGTGGCAGCGTCTTTCGCCGGCGGTGGGACGTGCAGTGATGGCAGTTGCTGTTGGAGTCGTGGTGGTGGTGTATGGTGATGAGGAAGGACGCTGTTTGTGTTTGTGAAGGAGAGCTCACTTCATTAGGGTTAGAAAAATTGGATCTGTTTTACTCTGCGCACCCCCTTTTTCCTTTATCTCGCACCCATATTTAATTTTATGTTGCCCGTACCCCTGATATTTACTAACCTCGCACCTCTGCCACACTTGTTCCATGTTTTACTCTGTGCACCCCATTTTCCTTTATCTCGCACCACTGGTTTAATTTTATGCTGCAAGTACCCCTGATATTTACTAACCTCACATCCCTGCCACACTTTTTTCATGTTTACTTCATGCACCCTTACATTTACTTCACGCACCCCGCCTGCTTACTGCGTGCTCCTCCCGTATCTGATAACTCGCACCCCCTATGTCTTTCAAAATACCTAAATACCAAAAATAGTTTTCTTTATAATTTAGTGTCTGTCCGATCGATCGCATCGTATGACACACGTTTTCAAATAATTCAAAAACACCAAAAAAATATATAATATTTCAAAATATAAAAACATCAACGTTTTTAAACAAGATATCTTTTTAATAACTATGTGATCCTTGATTATCCAACGTGAGATACGTAGGAGCAAGGCTAGTCCTTGTCAGGTTCACCTCTAAAAAATCAAATTTTTTTCTCAATTGTTTTTTGAAATATCTTTTAAAGAACTACGTAACCCTGATTTCTCATTTGTAATGAGAATACGTAGGACCAAGGTCAATCCTTGTCGGGCCCACAAATTAAAAAAATATTTTTGTTTCTTTTATATATTTTTGTCTCATTATTTTCGGGGAAAATTAACATTTTGAAAACCACATCAACTTTGCATTTTTAATTAAAGGTACCGCCCTTGGGCGAGCGCTGTAGGATGCTAACACCTTCCCTACGCGTAATCGACTCCCGGATTCAAAAATCTGGTTTCTTTCACAGACTTGTCTTATTTTCATTGTTTTCCATAGTTTTCCAAAATAACTGTGGTGGTGACTCCCAATCTCTTTTTAAACCCGTTTCTTTTTTGGTTCGCCGTCCCGTCGCGATTTCGGTTGCGACAACTGGCGATTCCATTGGGGACTATAGAGAGTCAAGCCATTTAATTAGATATGCAAACTTGATGTGATTTTTCCTAATGTTTTCTTTCCCCCTTCTTTTATTTGTATATTCTTCTCTTCATATGTGTTTGTATATATTTTCTTTTTGGGTAAATTGTGTGTGAATTAATTTTGCTTATGTTGATAGATATTTTGGAATTGCTCTATTTGCCTGGGAAGTTTCTGGCTATTCTGCAGGTGGGGTTTGGGTATGCATCATCCTCCCTTCACACACACATTGTGCATATCATGAGTGAGACCCTATACTCGGGTTTGTGTAACTTAGAATTAGAGGAGATTGTGTAGCAGTGCCACAATGGATGAACTTCCCAAGTGGTCATTGTGAGAACTCCAACTAGAGTTTGCTTGTTTCCTTGGTACTCTCACTCCTTGTTGTATACCAACTGTTGTGGAAAATATCATGAAGTGGACCATAGCTCTAGTGACCTTGATCCTTAAGTTTAGGGAACCATCCCGGCGAGCATATGTACTTCACCTTAGACCTTAAGTGCCAAACCTCTATTGAGCACAAAGGGAGATTGCTTGCTTTAATCATCATTTTGTGGTGTGCATAATGTACATGTGAATAAGTGCCTATTGAGGCACAATCACGCATAGCATTTTTTATATCATACATCACATCTCATGAAAATAAGCGTCTCTTGAGGCATAAACATGCATTTCATTATGTCACTCTGCATTCATGCATTTCATTATGTCACTCTACATATCATGCATGATGTTTCCAAATAATTGTATCACATTTCATCATCTTATCATGGGAATAAATGCCTCTTGAGGCACATGCATTACATCTCATGTAGGTTTTTTCAATTAGTTGCATATCATGCGTGGTACTCTTTAATCGCATCGACATACAAGTGAGTAAGTGCCTCTTAAGCACAAACTTGCGTTGCAATTGTATTTTTTAGTCAGAGTGGCATGTACATAGTTTTTTTAATCCATATCATGCATCTCACCTCATATGAATAAACAGACTCTGCAAAAGAGAGGAAGGAAATAAAAAAGGTTGTCACATTTTCAGTCACTTGTTTTTCTCGCAAATCATCAAATTCACTTCTTTAAAAAAAAAAGAGAATAATGGGGTGTCACGCTTTTCTGGGGTCAAATGTTTAATCAAGAATAACGACTTGACTTTTTCTTTTGAGACGTTTGTGTGCGCATGGTTTGAAACAGTCCATCCTTCGGCTTCCCTACAATGAAGGATTTGCCCTATCAACATTGACATTACCCAAGTTGATAAACATAAACCCTTAGAGTTGGTAGATTTTCTAAGTTTATCCTTGTCTACACTTGTTGGGTGGTCATTGAATCCATCGAGACAAAAAATTTCATTAAAAAAAAAGAAAATGAGAAAAGAAGAAAATAAAGTTCGCTAGACTGAAAACCAAAAAAGGCAGTTTTGGCAACAAAAAAAAAGGGACAAAACATGCTTTGGTCAAATCAGTAGGTTGAATGAATAAATAATGTTTGATATCATATCTTTTGAAGCATTTGTCTAATCTGCATAACATGAGATTTTCAAACTCATCCTTTTTTCATTACATTTCCATCATAAAACCTACATTTTGAATTTCATAGAGGATCAACATAAAAAGGGCACACTGGCCTGGATAGACTGCGAGCAAATCTTTTAGCATGAAAATAATAAATAAACAATGTCTGCTAAACTGAAGACCTGAAAGGGTGGTTTAGTAAAAAAAAAGACAAGAATAAAAGTAAGGGACAACCTGTAACATGAACCAATTTTCTTCCTGAGTTGAAACTTCTTGAAAGAGAAAATAATAATGTTTTGGAAATGATGTGTGGCCATGTTTCTTTATCATTAAAAAGAAAAAATGCCATCCTTTGTTATTACCCCTTTGAGCCTTAAAGGAGCAAATATTTTTCTTTCAAATTACCTTGAACAAGGGTCACCTCACATCGATGGTTTGCACTTTTGTTTGACAGACGGTTCACCAATAAAAAACATTCATGAGAATAAAAAAGTTTGAAAAAGAGAAAAAAAATGATGATGATGATTTGGTTACATCAAGAAGAAAAAAAAAGGAGAATTGATGTTTAGAAAAACAGAGAAATGGTGAACACATAAGAGGCAAATGAATTTATGATGCAGCATTATTCAAAGATCTATCTTCCAAGATACCATCACATCTTTTTGAGTTTTTACTATCCACATTTGCTTTCATACCCTTAGCCTTGACCACGATACAAGCATAATAAAGCCCACACAGATCCAAGACTGATTGTCGATACCTTTCAAAAAGTTTAATTCATGGAAATCATATTGACGTGCTGAAAGGTTTGTCCAAAATCCAAAAAAAAGGGAAAAATAAAATTGAAAAGTATGTTTTGAGATTTACTTTCAGTGATTCAGACAGTTTTTCATTCACATGTGCCTAAAGCTCCTTAAAATAAGCCTGTTTAATCAATTAGATAAGGGGCATCCTCCTTCGTTGTTTCATTCTCACCCTCTTCATGGATTTCATCTTCATTTCCTACCATTTCCTTTGCTCTCAGCCCAAACCTTGTCCAACCTTTTCATACAATTGTCCAACATTTTTCTCTAAAATCCAAACTAGACAATTGCTTCATATCACCATTCATATGACCAGTCATGGTCACGCTAGGGGCAACTTTTGATGTCCCCATCTTTTTCAACCACTCCATGCCTTACCATAATTGGGGCAGATCAGACACAATTTGTGCGTCAATCCAGGTCCTCAAATCAGAGAAATCTTTGAACACCCTTTAATTTGTCTAACCCTTTTCATCATAAATGGAGCAAGTCAAACACATTTTGTACCCTGAGGCCAATCCATACTCTCACACTGGGTCAACTTTTGAAGTCCATATCATTTTCTTCATGTCATCAATAGCTGGGGCAAGCCCAAACATACTTGGTGCCCTAAGACTAAATCAAACTAGTTCAGCTCCCTAATCAGTCCTCGTCATCTCATCAAACTCCTTCTAAGCCATCGAAAATTTCATACATGTTGTTTACATAATGCTTCAAAAGAAATAAAATAAAAAAATTTTCAATAAATTGATCAGACCAAAGAGTTGATTTCAAAAGTGAAGAAAAAATGAAAGAAAAATAATGTCTCATGAAGAAGGGAACACCCTATTATCTGACCGAAGGCAAGTGAAAGAAAAATAAACCAACTGGGGCAATCCTTTTCACCCAATCCTTTCCATTTCCACTACCCCTTTTGAAACAACATCCCTCGTTCATTCAAATTCTTCTCCAAACACCAAAATTGGGGCAGTTTTGTGAGTCTCATATGAATTTCTCACCCCCAATGCTTATAAATCCCCATCTTCTGAAATAAAATCCATTGTTTGATCAAAATCTTTTGTGTATACCAAAACTGGGGCAGTTTCGTGGGTTTCGCGTGAATATCTCACCCTAACATTCATTGATCAATATCCTTATGCCCTTTTTCTCATACACCATAACTGGGGCAATTTTTTGGATTCTTGTGTTTTTCAACCTGATATTCACATATTGCTTCTCCTTTGAAGGGTGTGTGGAGACAACGTGCCCGCACGACTTTCTCAGTCTCCTTCAAACTCTTCCCAAACATTTCTAGCTTTCACCCACTTGTGAATTCAAACATGCGTGCACTAATATCATAAAAGAGAAAGTCAGAGATATACTCATTTCAGATGTTAGACCTCGATAAATGTGACATTCCTCACTTTCATGAAACAGTGAAAATAAATATGAGTTTGATGATTGCAAATGAAACAATTGGCTCATACTTGCATAGGATAATCAAAGGACAAAACATCATCAGGCATTCAACTTTTCATGCATATCTAGGTTTCGACACCCTCATCCTTGCATCAAGGTTTTGACACCTTGTTTCTCTTGCATATCGGGGTTACGACACCCTGATCCCTGCACTAAGGTTATGACACCTTGTTTCTCATGCATATCGAGGTTACGACACCTTGATCCCTGCACTAAGGTTTTGACACCTTGTTTCCGATGCATATCAGGGTTACAACATCCTGATCCCTGCACTAAGGTTTTGAAACCTTGTTTCTGATGCATATCAGGGTTACAACACCCTGATCCCTGCACTAAGGTTTTGAAACCTTGTTTCTGATGCATATCGGGGTTACGACACCTTGATCCCTGCGCCAAGGTTACGATGCCTTGTTTCTCCTACATATCGGGGTTACGACGCCTTGATCCCTACACCAAGGTTTTGACACCTTGTTTCTCCTACATATCGGGGTTACAACACCCTGATCCCTGCACTAAGGTTTCGACATCTTCTCTCTCTTGTCTAAGTTAGGGTTCCTTTGCTTTGCCAAGGTTCTACATCTTGTTTTTCTCCTTATTAAGTTGGGGTTTCAACATTCTGTCAAAGTTTCAACAACTTGTTTTTCTCTTTGAAAACATGGCTACCAATGTTTGAACGCCTTGTCAACTATCTCTTGCAATCATTACTCCATTTCAAAATAGGTTGATTTTCATCCTACATATCTCCACAACAATGAGTTTGATGATTGAAAAGAGAACAATTGACTCTAGCAAAAATTTTCAAAAGGCAGAGCATGACAAGTTTTTCATCATGCATTCATACATTTCAAGATCTTGATCTCTACAATAATGTTTTGATCCCTTGTGCTTGAAATAAGAAAACATGCTTTTTATCTTGAATAACCATTCGCATGATATATCATCGTTCATGTATTGACACCAGATTCGAAAAGCAAAAACCTTGACATCATGAACAAGCGAACATTTTCATGCATCATACATCTTCAACCATTGTTTCTTCTGAAGGAATCAATCTACAAAAATCATCTTAAGATTTCTCAAATTGAGGATCATCTTCAAAGACCTATATATCCTCTAAGCCCAGTCCCGTACTGGCCCATCAAGCCCAGTTTTGTCTAGCCCACCAAGCCCATATCCGTACTGACCCACCAAGTCCAGTTCCATACTAGCCTAACAAGCCCAGTTCCGTACTGGCCCACCAAGCCCAATTTCGTATTGGCCCAACAAACCCAGTTCTGTACTGGTCTACCAAGCCCAAATCCGTATTGGCCCACCAAGTCCAATTTCGTATTGGCCTCCAATCCTAGCTTAATCTAGCCCACAAAGCCCATCTCACTTGGCCCGCTAAGCCTATCTCGCGACCCTCTCCTTAGGAATGGTCAACTCTTGTGTTCTCCTTTCAGACAACGACCCTCTCCTTGGGATTGGTCAAGTCCAGATCCTCCTTTCATCGAGACCCTCTCCAATGGAATGATAATTTCTTTCTTTCTTCACATCAAGGCCCTCTCCAATGGAATGGTCATTGATTTTCTTATATTTACATCAAGGCCATCTCCGATGGAATGGTCATTGATTTTCTTATGTTTACATCAAGGCCCTCTCCGATGGAATGGTCATTGATTTTCTTATGTTTACATCAAGGCTCTCTCCGATGGAATGGTCATTGATTTCTTTATTACAGCAAGACCCTCTCCAACGGAATGGTCATTGATTTCTTTGTCACATCAAGGCCCTCTCCAATGGAATGCTCATTGATTTTTGTCACATTAAGACCATCATCTCCTATGAAATGGTTGAGTCTTTTTTTTACTTTCCATGTCATGACCCTCTTCACGGAATTGATCATCGTACCCGCTTGAGTTGGTTTCTACTCATCCTCTTCCTCCTTAAAATTCGGACAAAATTGGTGTCTCTATCTTTACTTATCTTTTACTGCGATAATTTTGAAATGTCACATTTTCATATTATCTAATAAAATCTAAGTAAAGAGGGGCAGTTGTCAACACCCAATTTTGTCCGGGTAATACCTTTTTTAATTTTTTCTAATTTATTTATTCTTATCTTATTTTACTTTTATTTTGATTTGTCATTTCATCTTCTTTTACTTTACTTTTATTTTTATTTTGTTTTATTCTTATTCTTATTCTTATTTTTGTTTTTAAAGTTAATTTTTTAATTTTCATTTTAATCATATTTTGTTTACTTTTTTATTTTTTATTTTTTTATTTTGTTTTATGCCTTTTTCAAAAAATATGTATATAAAAAAATGTAAAAAAAATGTAAAAAAAGAAATAGAGGAAGAGGTTAACGTAATATCTAAGGTCTCTGATAGGTAGGGATGGTAGCTAGCTGGCCATGGTCATGATGGCTGAACAAGGAAAGAGCAGGAAGCAACATCTGCTTTCAACCTTATCCCACGTCTCGAGGTAGGAAATGAACATAGGAGAGGCACAACAAATATCATCAAGGTCCCTTCATTCAAGGGGACCTTCCCCTTCTTCACTCAAGGGGGATTTTTCTCATTTTGTTCTCTACAAGATGAAAAAACAACACCTTCACCCTCTTCATTCCAACTAAAACACCATAACCCATTGTTTCCCTTGATTCACTGAACAAATTCACCTCCTCTCAATCCCTCCATTATCACTTTCATCTTGAACCTGTACAAAACCACCATAACAGAATAGTAAAGTAAGGTTCAGTGGCGTAGCTTCCAAACCCGGTGTACCTCGTGTGAGAAGAGGATCGAGAACCTTGGAGCACCACAGGGGGCCGGTGTCGCTTCTGGTATGGTTTAGCGTCGTCGTCAACGACTTTGACAGACTGGGGAGCTAGTGTCGTCGCGACCTTGGGGCTGTAGTGGTGGCTCGTGTGAAAGGAAGGGGTACCGTCATGTGGTCACGCGGGGGGAAGAAAGAAGAAAATAGGCGATTCGGGAGGCTTGTTCTCGCCAGCGACACCTTTGACGGTGACCGGCAGCAGCAGCGGCGTCTTTCGCCAGCGGTGGGACGTGCAGTGATGGCAGTTGCTGTTGGAGTCGTGGTGGTGGTGTGCGGTGATGAGGAAGGACGCTGTTTGTGTTTGTGAAGGAGAGCTCACTTCATTAGGGTTAGAAAAATTGGATCTGTTTTACTCTGCGCACCCCCTTTTTCCTTTATCTCGCACCCATATTTAATTTTATGCTGCAAGTACCCCTAATATTTACTAACCTCACACCCCTGCCACACTTGTTTCATGTTTACTTCATGCACCCTCACATTTACTTCACGCACCCCGCCTGCTTACTGCGTGCACCTCCCGTATTTGATAACTCGCACCTCCTATGTCTTTGTTTCTCATTTTTTGTCTTTGTGTTTATGCATTACTTGCTACACCTCCCACATTACTCATGCAGCCTACTATTGTTGTTGTTTTTTATACTATCTTTTTTGTTATTATTTTTTTTTCTTTTCTTAAAAAGAGAAAATGAAAATATTTTAAATTATATAAAATTACAAAAAAATAGAAAAATCTAAAAAATGAAAAATATTTTCTTTTGCTTTATTGTGTTTGTCCGATCGCTCGCACCGTGTGACACTCATTTTCAAAATACCAAAATACCAAAAATAGTTTTCTTTATATTTTAGTGTCTGTTCGATCGCTCGCATCGTATCACACACGTTTTCAAATAATTCAAAAACACCAAAAAAATATATAAAATTTCAAAATATAAAAACATCAACGTTTTTAAACAAGATATCTTTTTAAGAACTACATGATCCTTGATTCTTTACCGAGAAATACGTAGGAGCAAGGTCAATCCTTGTCAGGTTCACCTCTAAAAAATCAAATCTTTTTCTCAATTGTTTTTCAAATATCTTTTAAAGAACTACGTAACCCTGATTTCTCATTTGTAATGAGAATACGTAGGACCAAGGTCAATCCTTGTCGGGCCCAAAAATTAAAAAAATATTTTTGTTCCTTTTATATATTTTTGTCTCATTATTTTCGGAGAAAATTAACATTTTGAAAACCACATCAACTTTGCATTTTTAATTAAAGGTACCGCCCTCGGACGGGCGCGGTAGGGTGCTAACACCTTCCCTACGCGTAATCGACTCTCGGATTCAAAAATCGGGTTTCTTTCGCAGACTTGTCTTATTTTCATGGTTTTCCATAGTTTTCCAAAATAATTGTGGTGGCGACTCCCAATCTCTTTTTAAACCTGTTTGTTTTTTAGTTCGCCGTCCCGATTCCGGTTGCGACAAGTGCCACATAGACACAGTTTCAAATTGGTCCCTACATTTGTTTCTTATATTCAATTTAGTCATAATTTTTTTATAAAAATGAAGCAATATTGTCTCTATTTAAATTGAAACAAAATTTATTTTTTGTATTAATCTTATGATGTTATTTTTTTGTATTAAATATTCTTGAAAATATTTTTAAATTAATTTTAAAATCTATATAAATTCCTTAAAATCATGTTAGTTAGAGTTTGAATGTATTTATTAAATTTAATGTGAAACAGAACACAAATCATACAACAAAAAAGATATGAACAAATTAAATTATTAAGTTGAATAGTGTATATATACATATATATATATATATATATATATATATATATATATATATATATATATATAAAAGCATAAACGCAGAATATGATCTTAATATTGATTCTAATAATCAATCATAAGCAATATCCCATACTGATAATAATGTTGTAAATAGTAAACGGAAGCGTACCTGAATTAGGCATAACGATGTCCTTTAGAGCACTACTGATCAGTGATCTTCCTCCTGTAGAGCACCTTTATTTCCCTTTGATTTTCTCTCTTAATGGGGATAGGGAGAAAGGAACAGGAAGAGTACGTTATGACTTTGTATGTGCTCTCAGAAGGGGACCACGACCATTTATAAACTGAATTACTTAAGTTTTAGTATTTCTAATTTGGCCCCTCATCAAATTAGAAATTACTAAGTGGTCTCTACACAATATTTATTTTCATGACATATGCCTTTAGCCAAATCTTTAATTTAGTCAGATCACTTTATTATTTGGCTTTATAAATAATGGCCCTAACACATTTAATTATGTATCATATATATGCATGACCCAAAATTACTAACAATCTCCCACTGGTCACAAATATATATGTCTTT
>Ga0214543_1006917_pt1 | contig 19836 bp, 9 predicted proteins | sample CNSS2metaG_FD_160094 | JGI IMG/M metagenome (GOLD analysis project Ga0214543, IMG submission 160094) | Root nodule microbial communities from cowpea collected in UCLA plant growth center, Los Angeles, California, USA - CNSS2 | ecosystem: Host-associated > Plants > Roots > Nodule | place: USA...
AAAATTATGATAAAGAGTAAAAGAATTGATTCTTTTTTCAAGAGGAAGGCTTGTGATGAAGATGAAAAAAATGCATCTACGTCATCTAAAATTGAGAAACTTTATGAGAATCCAAATATTGAAGAAAATAAAAAACAACTCTCTAAGGTTCCCAAAGTTACACATAATGAATTTGAAAATACTTTAGAACGTGATCCGGGAAAGCGTCTTCAAATTTGGCAATACCCACCAAATCAACTTGATGAGGTACGAAGGACTTATCTAAAATGGGGTCCATATCAAATGCGTCTAGAAAATTATCCATTTTTAGCTTATTTCCTTCATGGTTAGAGTATTCGCCATTAAAAGATGTTGCATATTGCTTATCATGCTATCTTTTTAGTAAAAAACCAAGCGGACGACCTGGCTCAGATGTTTTCATTGTTACAGGTAATTGAGTTTATTTTCATTGAATTCTAATTGGCAATAAGTTTATTGTCATCAACATGTTTTAACTTTTTGAATGTTATTTATAGGTTTTAAAAATTGGAGGAAAGTTAATAATGGAACTTTTGTTTTATATCTTTTGTTTTATATTAAAGAGCGTAAAGGAGCACTCTGAATAAATGTAACTTTTGTTTTATATTATTGTTGATGATAAACTTTATGTTACTCTTTCATATATATTATTGTTATATTGTTTAGATTCTATTGTCATGAATGTTTATTTTGAATAAAAAAAATTATGTAAAAAATTAATTTTTTTTAATTAAAAGAAATTATTATTTTTTAATTAAAAAAATTATATATAACAAATATAATTTGGCACCCCTACAATTTTTTGTCAAGTTCCGCCACTGAATCAACTCCTCACAATTGTCCATGACAAAAGGCTTCTTCCACATGTCAAAGTGCATGAAAGATGACCTCCTGGGAACAAAAAGGATAGCCTTGATCTCCACTTGACCCTTAATGTTGTTAGGCACCAATATTATTATTTTGCAATCTCTTTCGACTTTCTCATCCAAAAAGACTTTTATTTGTTCATTAATGACCATTCATGAAACACTTCCTTGACCTTTCCTTCCTCATCCACAACTTCAACCTTACCTCCTCAAGTAGTGTTCCTAAAGGTTTAATGTCAAGTATTATATCAGTTTAAATAATCGTTGATGAAATGATCACCTATTTATCATATTCTAGGATTTCACTATGTAATGTAGGAAAAATTATTTTAAATGATTTCACTTGTAAATAGTTGATTAATTGAAGTATATATATATATATATATATATATATATATATATATATATATATATATATATATATATATATATATTTTGCCATACACTATTATTTTGGACTTTTATATTATATTTAAAAAAACTATATTATTAATGAGGTAATATCAATTTTGTTGAGAATTAATTTCTGTCGAAAAGTTTTACAATTTATCTTCAATATTCTCACATGTAATATAATAAGGAAACATCACATGTAATATAATATAAAGAGCAATACCATGGAGTATAAGTATCAACCATTACAGTTATCTACAAATACATTGGAAGAAAAGACTAAGCACACCAAGATGCCATGAGCAGAATTAAAGAGGTTCAACAGATGTCCAAAAGCTTGCTCATAAGCAAGGATTACAAAATAATAAAACTCTCCAAACGTGGGCTCAACAATGAGCCCAACATCAATCCATACCCAACTAAGCTGCAACATTCTCGTCGTCACTGCGATCACCCAAGAGTTCCCATATCTGCTCACACCAAGGAATTTGGTGATCATTGCAAAAAGGAAAACCACATAAGAAGATAGACACAAGCAAGAAGGGTAATTAGAGTAAAAAGGTTTTATCATACAATTAAGCATGCAATTTAAAATTAAGAACATATCAATCATCCAAGCATGTGATAGTAAACAAGCAACACTCTAAGACTCAATTTATCCGGATACATATAATCGGTCGGATTCACCGGATGCTTGCACTTGTGGTGGCCTTTACTGCTCTGCAGAGAAATTGCCAATGGATTTCACTCTACCATGCACAAGGTTAGCCTTCAAACATCTAAGGCCATTATCCTGCCAATGACTAGGGTCTTCTGCTACTCTCACCACTTGAGTCAATCCGCTCTACGTGAGATTAACTGACTCTTTAGAGTTTCAGGATGCATTCCTTACTTGAATCCGTACCTAATTATATACACTACGGCACCACCATGAAACCTTACCAAGAGGTTCATGAAATTACATCCATCACATACGACACCACCATGAGATCTCACCAAGAGGTTCATGGAATTACGTCCTTCACATACAACACCACCTTGAAATCTCACCAAGAGTTTCATAGAATTACGTCAAACTCATACTACAATCATGTCTCACCAACCAACCATAGATTTATCAAGCATAACAATCTCATGCCAATATCCAACCAACCAACCATCAATTCATGTTTTCCATTTCATACTCAACATAACAAAAACTCATTCTCATTTAATCTCATACAACATACATGGCATCATACATCATGCGTTTACGGTAAAACACTCTATCAGGCAGGCAAACAACCACATCAGAGAACAAATCAGAACTAGATACGAAACCTGCCCTAGTCTCATTCAGGCTAGAAGTCCTGCTCAGGCGAGAGCTTGAGTAGTGGAACAATGGCTTCTGCGATTTCTCGCTTAGGTGAGACCTCCTCGCCTGAGCGAGATTACTCCTCGCTCAAAACGAAGGCTCGTCGCTTGAGCGACAGTTCAAGCAGAAACTTGGGCAAGCTTCTGCTAGTCTCGCCTAGGCGAGACATGCTCGCTTGGGTGAGAATATCAGTTCTCACCACTATTCACATGTGCAATAGCCAGGCATTCGAAACCAAACCACATTTATAATTATTCCAGGAAACCACAACAACACACAAGCATCATACACACGAACCAAAGCTAAAAATAGGCAGATATGGAGGAACACGAAAAACCCTAGCTTCACTTACCTGGAAAACGCTAGCAAAACTGCACAAACACTCGAAGAAGAGCACCACTAAATGTGGCAGCTTGCGGAACTGGAAAAATAACCAAGGAGGATGAAACTGAGATCCCAACTGAGGTCAAAGTGGAAATAGAGCTTCCAAACAGAATGGGAAACATGAAAGGAATAAGGGTTTAGAGTTCTACTTACTCGGGAGTAGAGTTAGATCACCCAACGGAGGAACTAGCTCAAACCCTAGTAGAGCTCTGAAAAGAGAGAAGAGAGAGGCTGAGAAAGGGGCTGTTTGCAATGTGAATGCAGAATGAAGGGAAACAAGTGGCTATAAGGGGTCTTGGGTACCCTATGGACCGGCCTTAGACCCAACAAATAAGGTCAGACCCTTAAACATTTAGGGCAGAAATAAAGTGGGTCTTAGAAGTACTCATTAATTTAATGTGGTTTAATATATATGATGTAAATGGAGTTATTGCTTTAAGTTACTTGCCATAAGTTTTTTTTTAAAATAAATTTGGTTTATTTTAGAATATTAGGCTGGTCAAAGTGAAACTAGGTTAAAATTTTGTATACTTTTTTTTAAGTTTGAATTTGTAAATACCAAAATTATGCTAAATAAAATATTCTATTAAATATAATCGGTAGCACTGATGAAATACAATCGGTGAATATCTTGAATTTAAAAATGGTAAAAAAAATCTTTTCATTTTTTGCAACAATTTGGTATTTATGATTTCATTTAGCGTAAAAAAATTAGTGGATCAGTTCATTTATATTTGTTTATCGGCTATCATGAAATTGTGTATAGAAGATATTAAATTATATGGGTATAGTTTATAATTTTATATTATTACTAACTTTATATAAAAAAATTGTCACATATGTTAAGTTTAAACTCAATTTAACACTTTTAAATTTCATTAATGTCTCATCCTTAACATAAAATTATATATTAAGTGTACATGAAGTTTACAATCAAAGTATTACCCGTAAGATCTGCTAGAGTAGACCTGAAAATGAAGCAATCAACACGTACTTTTATATATATATATATATATATATATATATATATATATATATATATATATATATATAAAATACTTTTTAACCTAAATTTTGATCAAAATGCATCATGTGGCCTTGAGACAACACAAGAGTCATATCATATCCCTTTTCCATTATACATAAATGAGAATAATCTCTAGGGATGTCAATGGAGCAGGTAGGGTACGGGTACTAGCTCCCCCGTATCCTACCCGCGCTGAATAAATATCTGCCCCGTTATCATATCCATATCTGTCGCATATCCGTTATGCGGGTATCCGTCTATTTTTTTCATATTCGTAGGTATCCACGGGTACCAGCAGATATTTACAAAATTATTTAAAAATCAAATATTTAATCATAAATTCAAATAAAATAAAATACATCACTATCATAAATTTTAAATAAAGTTCGAATAAACTCAAGTTCATACAAGTCCAAATAATTATAAAAGTAAATATAAAATGGCGTTCAATACAATGAAAATTCTTTAATTAGTGCTTTGATCAACAAGCCCACTCTCTGATTGATTCCTTAAAAAGAAACAAAATAAAAAAATAATAAACATCAATTGCCACGTGTCAAGTATTCTTATTTTGATTCCATCATGTGATAACAAGCATACCATAAACGTCATTGTCTATATAGGATTTGATGTATATGCCCAATTTTAGAGAAAGGAAAGAGAAGAATGTCAAGGGGTGTACTTGGAAAAAGATAATGTACCAATACTTAAAGCTGGAAGAATGAAGACAGAAGATAAGATGTGCAACTTAGAAAAAAATATATTAAAATATTTTTTATAAATATATATATATATATATATATATATATATATATATATATATATAAGGGTATTTTTGTGAATTAAAGTTTAGCGGGTACGGGTATCCACAAGTACGGATACTATGATATCCGTACCCGCCCATTAACATGCGGGTATCAAAAATACTCGTACCCGCGGGTAGCTGTTATCCATTTTTAATATTCATTTCCTATTTATTGCGGGTTTTATCCGCAGATACCCGCGTACACATTAATTTTATGAGAATGAATTAAAGTTAAATTAGTTTCTTATTCCAAGAAGGTTTGTTACACTTATTGTGTTAATCACTATCATGCTTTAATATACTACTAAAGGTGGAAAAACGGGCCAACCCGACCCAACTTTGACCTGTCTAAAACGTATCAGGTTGGGTTGACTCGTTAAGTGAAAATGGGTTAGATCTTGCAACTCAACCCACAAGAGGGCGGACTGGCGAGCTAAGAGGCTGGCTTGCCGGTTTGAATTTTATTTTCTCTTATTTGATATTGGAGACCCGTCTCTATTTTTTTTTGTGTACATTGAAGCCCATTTTCACTACCTGATGTGGATTGCACAAACTTGTATTGTATCATACAAAAATTTAAACAAATATTGAAAAAAAAAATTTATAGGAACAAAGTTCTAAAAATTGTACCTAAACAAGTTTAAAAAAATAGATTTAGCAATTCTTCTAAAAGTTCAATCTACAACAAAACAAACAAGATCTCATGTGAACAATTTCCTAGAATTTGTTTTCTGGATGAAAATGAAAAACAAGCTACAACGCCAAATAATGCAAGAAACTACCGAAATTTGAAAAACCTACAAATCAATGCAATACCTCCAGTAGATAAAATCGCAAATTAGGGCATAATCATTGCAATATCAGTAAACAATCACGTTCAAGACACAATTTGGGGGAAAATTAGAGAAATTTTAGGACAAAAATTAAGGGCAAATCACAAATCAAGGCAAAATTAAATACATTTGTTTGTCGTCGATCTACCTCACGTTGTGGTGTCTGAGTGAAGGTAGTGGCTCGCGTCTTTGTTTGATTGGTAGTGTTGCGTCGCCATGGACTCATTGCTCGCCGTTGTCATCGCGTCATGTGCCTCCTCACGTCCAACGGTGATGATGGTGGTCGCGTCATGTTTCTGTGTCGCTACAATGGTGGTTTTGTCGCCCTCGTCGTTCAATTTTCATGGTGGACCACTAGTGGTGGTGGTGGCGGGAGGAAACGCAACAACACAATACTTGTGGCTGGTGCAATATGTTGTTAAGAGTGAAGAGAGCACAATAGCACAATCTCATTCATGTTCTGAATTTTTAACTTCTAATATTTTCCTATTCATTGAAAATCACATTATCCTTTATGTGGCGGGCCGCGGGCTTGTTAGAAAAAGATTACTCAAATAATACTAATAATAATATAAATATGAAATAATATAATGTTAATTATTAAATCAATAATAATACTAAGACAATATATAAAACAATGAATATTAATCAGAGATCAACAATTATAATAACAATAATAAATAAAAGATAAAAGGTAAGGAGTAGAAATATCCTGGGTTGAGGCATGCATAGCGCTATCCTTAGAGAGAAAACACCCCTACTGCACATGGCTAAACAAATATATCAATATACACTCATATGTGTTTCTTATCATATGCGTTTCTCTCCCAAGATACAACAACCCGTCAGATCGATCGAGTGCAGCGAAGGATTTCCGAACCTTATGAACACCACTGTCTTAAAGATAATATAGAGAAAAAAAGAAGAACATTTCAGAGAAAACTCTAATGTTTGTTGTCTTTGTTGTTGTGTCTTTTCCCATGCACCTAGGTGGTATTTATAGGTAGAAAAGGGAGACAAAGAAGTAAATAGTAACAAGAATATAGCCGTTAGCCATAAAAACCATTAATCCATAAATTAAAGGTCTATAAAAACTTCAGTAACAGTAGAATTTCTATTTTAATTATTTATTTTTTAAATTATATTAAAATATTTTTAACAATCCCCCACATAATTTTAAAAATAAAATAAAACAAAATATATTATCTTTTAAAACAAAATATTGTAGTTCAGCGTAAGGAACCTTCCGGGTCTGACCCTTACACCTAGTGCTTATAAACTTCCACCCGATAAAATGCAAAGACTTAATTGTCTTGAACTACATCCCCTGTGACCAGGTTTTAGTAAATAACACATACAATATCGGTGTTCATTATAGGTTCTAATCAGTGGGTGCACGTTACGACCTTGTGCATGTATCTTGTTTCATGATTGTTACTTAGAGACTTGCCCATGTCTCATAATGGCGGCCCCACCATCACACTTACTAGGTAAACCCTCAAAGGGTGATTTGTGACTCACACCCCTACAATAATTGTCATTGGGTTTATTAAGAGGTATTTTATAAAATAATGCACATACCTCAACCATTAGGTTTATTAAGAGGTATTTTATAAAATAAGCATAATAATTCACATACCTCAACCTTATTATTGTCACAATTTATAGTACACCTCGCCATAGGAATGAAACATAAAATTTAATCAAATTATTTGGTGTACTTTAGTCAACAACAACTTCGTTGTTACCCATTGAACTCGATTCCATGGGATTGTCATTCATGTGGAGATGGGTGTCCATTGTTGCAACTAATTTATGGGCTATAGTCTCATTCCCCTCGACGACTCAAATACTTGTTGTTGATGCATCAACCCTTTGATAAGTAGATCTGCAATATTTTTTTCTAACCTGACAAAGTCAAGAGAGATAACTATGAGTAAATAAGTTTCTAATACATTTGTCTCTCATCATTATATGTCAATTATTCATTGACATTTTTACTAGAAACTTCAAATATAACAATTTTATTGTCAGTATGCTTTGAACCAATGGAATAATTTATGCTTGCATAGTGGATCATGATAGAACAACTTTTTAAGATATTTCTATGATTGGGCATCTTCATCCAAGGTCAAAACATAACCATAACCAATAGGTGATTTTGTGTCACCAAAATCAATATCCAATTTACATTAATATATCCTTCAATAATCTCAAAAAATTGAACATATTGTCATAACTAGACGAAACACAGATAATATTACATTAGATGGCAAAACAGTGAGGTATATATTCATTCACTTTAAAATATATAACCAAAGATATTTTCCTCATCAAGAGGTATATTAACCTTTACAAGACACCCCCACACTTTGAAATATTTTTAATGTGGTTCTTTTTTCTTTCATAATTCATAACAAGTTTTATCACAATCTTTTTGTGTTCAAAATATGGTAAGTAGGATATAAAATTTCACTAATATAATGTTACACAAGCTAGAACTTGTAGAATAACATTTACCAAATCAAAGCATTTTTTTTTCTTTCACTGCACCTTTAGATTAACACTATATGAAGATATTACTTAATGAATAAGACCATGAGTTTTACACAAAACACTCATTTATAAAGACATATATCATAACTTCTCTATTTAATTAATTTTTCACCTCAAAATTTTATAATTTAAATGGTCTCTAACCAAATTTATCAATTTCTCAACAATTGTAATAATAAAAGAAAAAGTTACTAAATATTTTATTACTAGATAAAAACACTTAACTCAAACAAGTCATCACAAGTATATCATTTACCAACCAAAATACATGTCTAGAAATAATAATCTTATTGTACTTGGAAACCACTTTATAACCTTGTTGAGCACAAGAAAGCTTCTAAATTCAAAAACATGAAAAACTCCTTTTTATTCATAAATCTGATAAAGATTATATTTATTATCAGTCATTTATTTTTTCATATAAATATCAAGCTAATTTTTTTTTCCTTTGCAAATGCAAAGTTCAGTTTAATTGTTTCCCATAACACAATAGTAGTTTTAGTATGACAAATTATTTTATAATTATTTTCATACAAAACAATTAAAAATGTATTCATGATATAGAACATCTTTATCAATGTTAACAGTACACAAAATTAAAGCATAAATTAATATAACAACCAAAATATTAGCTATAAACATCACAAGAAAAATTATTCAATGAGCAGGAAATTCATTTATCCATAATTTCATTTATCTTACCAATAAAAGTAACCACAATTGTACACATAAATTTTTAGACTTAGTTGAAACAGGTTTAATTATAACCATAAGAAACACATTAGTTCATAAAATGTGTTTCCAGTCTTCAGCTCTATATTGTTTTTAATTTTAGAAATGAAGACAGAGTTGAAGACAGATGAGTAATCAAAACTAGAAATAACAAGATAACTTTTCTCTCTAAGAATGTTAGAAAAAGATTACTCAAATAATACTAATAATAATATAAATATGAAATAATATAATGTTAATTATTAAATCAATAATAATACTAAGACAATATATAAAACAATGAATATTAATCAGAGATCAACAATTATAATAACAATAATAAATAAAAGATAAAAGGTAAGGAGTAGAAATATCCTGGGTTGAGGCACGCATAGCGCTATCCTTAGAGAGAAAACGCCCCTACTGCACATGGATAAACAAATATATCAATACACACTCATATGTGTTTCTTATCATATGCGTTTCTCTCCCAAGATACAACAACCCGTCAGATCGATCGAGTACAGCAAAGGATCTCTGAACCTTATGAACACCACTGTCTTAAAGATAATATAGAGAAAAAAAGAAGAACATTTCAGAGAAAACTCTAATGTTTGTTGTCTTTGTTGTTGTGTCTTTCCCCATGCACCTAGGTGGTATTTATAGGTAGAAAAGGGAGACAAAGAAGTAAATAGTAATAAGAATATAGTCGTTAGCCATAAAAACCATTAACCCATAAATTAATGGTCTATACAAACTTCAATAACAGTAGAATTTCTATTTTAATTATTTATTTTTTAAATTATATTAAAATATTTCTAACGGGGCTGACCCGGTAGGTTCACGAGTTGATCGGGTCAGGCTTATGTGGGTTGACAAATTCAAACCTTTGTCTGGATTTGGGCGGGCTGACGGATTGGTCCGCTGGACTTAGTCCATTTTGACATACATAGATACCAGTCATAAATATCTATTTCTACATCCAAGATATACCTGTTTTGGCTAAGGGGTGTTAGAAATCCACATTGACTAAACAAATAAAACTAGTCATGAGTATCTAGTTCTACACACTCTTAGAACTGGTCAATCCAAACCATCCATGAGGAAAGCATTATTTCTTTTAGGAAAGATAAAACCAATAAATTGAATAGAATATTTAATTATAGTAAACTTATTGTGAGGAGAAGAAATGATACATTCATGTATAAATATCTCTAAGTTAAAGTGTGCTTTGCAATTCCAATAACGAGATAAGAGAGAAAAAAGAAAAATATTTTACTTTTTTAGGTTGATTGAGTTGTGAGTTGAGTTTTTGTAAACACTTATTTTTTGTAATATTCTCTTTTAAATAAAAGATCTGCAACAACCAAAAAATATAGACGTAATTGGCTGAACTTCTTTATCAATATTTTGTGTGATTATTTCGTATTTATATTATTTCGTTAAACCTGATTATTATAGATTATTATAGGAAATGTGAGTTATTGCCTAAAAGACACCGTATATGAATCTATGTATATCTTGGTGTTAGATGTCACATTGACTACAAAGATAAAAGCCAATTCAAAGTTAAAGCTAATTTAAAAGTATGTAAACGGGAAAAATTTTCATTTTACAAACTATTTTTACGATAATGAATTAAACTTAATTTCACTTTTTTATTCTACAATGACTAAATTTATGAATCTTAAAAGAAAAAAAAAAACACACGTTGATTATAATATGTTTATTATAATATTGTCTTCTGAAAAGGAACTACAACTTTGAATCTCTTTAATTTAAAAAAGGCATTCCTTTTCTTCCATTTGAAGTAGAGCATCGGAGTAGAAACTAACATAGATTATGTTATATATATACAATTGTGGTGCTGCTATTTTCGGTATTTATGGCATCTCCTCCATAAAACTGGCACATGAACATGAAGCTGTGGGAGAGAGACTTCAATTCAATTAGCATTTAATTGAGGAGAATTCATTTGTCTCTAGTTTTGAGAATTTAATAAAAATACCTTAAGTACAATTTCTTCCTTCTCTCTCTACTATCTTCACATGGTTGGAAATAGACATTTGATGTGTTCGCTTATTTCTTTGTCTTTTTGTTCATAAACATCAACCTCCAGAATACATCAACCAATAAACCCCTCACATCATCAATAAACCTATGCAAATATACCAAGATGCTCCCTTCACCGACGCTCCTTTGAGAACCCTCACAAGGAAACTAATATTATTTTTAATTTAATTTTTTTAGTACTATTGAATTAACATCCTCATGCCGATGCTAATGGTGTTAATATGGCATGGGCTGCTTCACCAATAACCTTGGAATTTGATTTTGTGTACTTTTGCATCTTTAGGACGACTTTGATATCGTCCATGCTTCAACCATGCTAATATTTTAACTCTATAACTTAATGCATTGTGTGTGTATAAAATAATTGTTACATGTTAAGTTTAAACTCAATTCATAACATTTACATCTCTCAAATGTCTCATCCGTAACATCAGTGCCGGAACTATGCAATCACAGGGGAGCTACGGCTCCCCAAAATTATTTTTCTGGAATTTATTTTATATATATATATATATATATATATATATATATATATTTTAAAATTATATTTATATTAAGTTTATATTATGAAAATTATAATAAAAGATAAAATAAAAATTTAATGGAGATATTGATTTATAAAAAAGATTAAGATTTTTTTTTGCTATAAGATTTTTTCACCGTGACCAGATAAAAGTTAGTATCTTATTATGATTTATGTATGTTCGATTTATGATTCTTTTTAGGATGTTTATCCCAAATTAGTATAAATTCTAATTACGATTTTAGGGATTCTTTTATAAAATTGGTATGAATCCTAATTATACTTTTTTCCAAATTACTATAATCCTTAATTATGAAATTTAGGGATTTTGTGTTTTTCGCTGTCTATGGTAATTTTTTTTAGAGTTTTGAATTTATATCATGTTGGTTATTTAATTAAAGTGGTATGAGTTTTGTTAGGTTTTGCATTGTGATAATTGGGATTTATGAATATAAATTTTATTTTTCTAAATAGGTGAGATGTGATAAATTTATATTAGGAAGATTATGATAAAGAGTAAAAAAATTGATTCTTTTTTTAAAGAAGAAGGTTTGTGATAAAGATGAAAAAAAAATGCATATACATTAACTAAACTTTTCATAAGAAATTTCATGAGAACCAAGAACTCAAGACAATGAAAAACAAATATCTAAAGTTCCTAGAGTTATATATAATGAATTTAAAAATTCATTAGAACGCAATCCGAGAAAAGCGTAATCAAATTTGACAATACCCATCAAATTAAATTGATGAGGTATGAAGGACTTATCTAAAATGATATTCATGGTTTGACATCATGATATAATAGCGAATGATAATCATTTTTTTAATTCTACTACTATGTATACCTGTTTTAAGAAGAGGAAATGAAAAGAAAAAATGAAAAACTTTTTTTTTTCCAACTAAAAAGAATTATATATAACAAATCTAATTTGACATCCTAAATTTTTTGTCCAAGTTTCGCCACTACTTAAAGTATAAGCATATATTAAGTGTATATGAAGTTTAGAATCAAAGCACGTATTATACGTGAGATAAGTACAAATGAAGAAATCGACATGTAGGTAGTTCAAGCATATATATATATATATATATATATATATATATATATATATATGGAAGACTTAGACATTTTATAATCCAAATTCGGATGAAGAAATGCATCATGTGCTTGCCTTGAGACAACACAAGGGTCAAATCATTATATGCCTTAGCCATGTAAGTAAGTGAAGCATTTTTCATTGTGTATAATGTTGTCTCTGAAAGGAGCTAGGACTTTTAATTTCTTTAATTTTAAAAACATGTTCCTTTTCTTCCATTTGAAGTAGAGCATCGGAAGAGAAGCTACATTGATTATGTTATATATATAAAACAGGCACATGATGAACCTTTCATTCCAAGACCTGAAGATGTTGGACGGAAACTTCAATTAACCATTAATTGGTGAGAATTCATTAGTCTCTCTGTCTATGTTTTCATAATTTATTGAGTTTCATGATTGAGATTTTAGAATTTAATAGAAATACCTTAAATAAAGATAGAGAAGGGTCTCAAAGAGATGCCATGTTTATTCAATATCTCATCATAACCATTTGTTCTTAAATTTTATTTTTTTCGTATTTGAATTTTATGAATACAAAAAATATGCCAAATAAAAAACTCTAATTAAATATATCTTATGTGAAAAAAATTTGTTATAGGTTAAGTTTAAACTGAATTAATAACAGTTTTAAATCTCAGGAATGTCTCTCATCCTTAACGCAAATAAGCATATATATTGAGAAAGTTTAGAATCAAAGTATTATTTAGATGTGAGACCTAAAACTGAAGTAATAATTCAAATAATTATTGTGAGAATCAAAGTACTATTGTGCTGATGCTACGTTCACTATTTATGACATCTCCTCCACAAAATAGGAACTTCAAAATGCAAAACTCCGGTTGGATCAGCCACTTCAATCACGTTTAACTTTAACTGGTCAGAATTTTTTCGTCTCCCTTTCTATGATTTCAGAATTTATTGTGTATGACAATTATTTAATAGAGATTATCAGGTTGAACCGAAAAATAATAACTTAAATTCGATTTAAACAAAATTAATTTTCACTTTAAAACAAATAATACTATCAATACAAAATAATTGATTATAATTTAATATAAGGGTTAACTATGGTTTTTTGTCGATTCAACTTTTAGTGAAACTTGAAATTAGTCCTTCTTAGAAATTCTGAGTCAATTTAGTCTCTTATCTTCAGAAATATGTGAATTTAGTTCTTTATATAATCTTTTTTAAAGTTTATTTAACGTTTCAAACGCATTTCTCAACTAATATTGAAGCAAAAATGTGTCAAATATTGTAAACAAACTAAAATATTATACTGAAATGTATTTGAAATGTCAAATAAATTTTATAAAATTTAATTAAAATGACTAAATCGAGTTCAGATTCTCTACTGATTTTTTTGGTATTGTCCTCTACTGAGCATTAAAAATATACTTTGTTGGTATTTTAAATATTTTTTTAACATATTTTAAAACGTCAAAATTAGTGATAATCCGTGTATTATAAAGACACGGTAGAGGAACAACACACAAAATTCTAACAGAGAATCAAAATTCGACTAAATCCATGTATTTCTATACTTGAGGGACTAAATTGACTCCAAGTTTCCAAAAAAAAAAAATTCTAATTTTTACTAAAAGTTTAACGACAAAATCATATTTAACGGTAATGAAAACCAACACATATCTTCTATCTTATATCATATCACATGAGAGCGTAATATTTGATGGTATTTAGATTTTTAAATAGGAAAAGCGAAATAAAAGAAAGAATGACCAAAAAGAACAATCGCAGTGCAATAAATTAAAATGAAAATAGAAAGATGGTGGAGGCTCTCCAAGAGATAGAATATTTATTCAGTATCTTAAGGTAGCCATCGCAATAGAAGATGTAAAGATATTTGCTTACAGTTATGTATATTTACAATGAGAAAATGTTATTTTAAAAAAGGAAATAGCATTTACGTTGTGTTTGGATGGAGCATTTCAACAATGCTTAGAAATTAAAATGTTTTGCATTTGAAATTGTTTGCAATTAAATTCTATTCATTTTCTAAATAACTTGTTTGGATAAGGAAATTAAAATACCTTACATTTGAATTTCTTGTTTGGAAAAAAAATTGAATTTATTGTGAGATAAAATTTAATTTTAACAATATTTATTTTAGGCTTATTTATGTTTTGAGTTCATGATAAATTTGGAAACCCTACGATCAAGAAGGGCCCGACGACACGGACGAGCCCATCGACCCGGACGGGTCTGACGACCTGGACAGGCCCGACAACCCAGACGAGCCTTCCAAACCGTTTGGTCCGTCAGGGTCATCGGGCACGTCCAGTTGTCAGGCCCGTTTGGGTCGTTTGGCCCGTCCGGATATTTTGACTTGTTCGAGTCGTTGGGTCCGTCCGTGTCGTTGGGATCGTCCGTGTCGTCGGGCCCGTCCGTGTCGTCGGGCCCATCTGGATCATCGGCTTTGACGATTTGGAAGGGCCCGTTCGGCTCGTCGGGCCCTTCCAATTCGTAGGGCCCTTCCGGCTCATCCAATTCATCGAGCCCATTCGGGTTGTCAGACCCGTCTGGATCGTCGGGCCCGTCTGGGTGTTCGGTCTCGTCTGGCCCGTTTGGATCATCGCGCCCTTTCATGTCGTCAGACCCGTCTGGATTGTCGACCCCGTTTGTGTCGTCGGGTCTGCCCTACTAGTTTGTGTCATTGGGTTGGCCCGACCCAGCTAGGTCTTTGGGTTTGTCGGGCATGCCTAAGTCGTTCGGGATCATCGAGTCTGCCCGCACATCTAGGTCGTCCGGTCTGCTTGACCCGTGTGGATCTTCAAGTCCGCCCGACCTGGTTGGGTCATTAGGTTCGCTTGTCCCGTCTTGGTCGTCGGGCCCGCCCGACCTGTCTTGGTCGTCGAACCCGCCCGATCCTTCTTGGTCGTCGAGCCCGCCTGTCCCATCTATGTCGTCATACCCATTTGACAACTCTACCATAGAGTCTAGAATGCGAGGTTGAGTGAGAAGAATTTCAAATTCCACTTATTTTGAGGGTATTTGAATTTCTACTAATTTAGCTAATTCAAATCCTTCAAAAAAATGATTGCATTTGAAATGCTTTTTAATTTCTATATCCAAACAAAACATTTCATTACAAAAAAATCTAAATTCTTCAAAAAAATGAATTGCTTCATTCAAATACTTTATCCAAACACACTCTTAAGATTTGTTGAAAATAAAGAAGTGATAGTCTGTTTTGTTGTATTTGGAATTGATTTGAAATATGGTTTTGTTGTTAATTTCAGCATCATCCAAATTTCCTCAAAATGCCAGTGGCGCGTCATCGGAGGGGACCAAACAATGGTTATCCAACCTCTCATCTTTGCTTTTAGAATTTATTCGATTCACCTATTAATTCTAAAATTATAATATTATTGGTCTCTAAATTGATTTTTTAAATTTATTTACTGAAGTTTTAAGTATGAAAAGAAATTGATTACAAAAATATTAGCTATGAAGATTTCTTTCTATCAAAAAATTAGTTTTTAATTTAGTTTTTAATTAATTAAAAATCAATTTAACGATCAATTATATTTTTTTATTAATAATAATAGTTATTTTAGTAATTAATAATTTTTTATTTTATAAATTAATATCTAAATGTATCACTATATTAACTAATAAATTTTGATTATTAATGAAATATTTTTTTATAGTCCATACATTCTATAAACTACCACCGACACGAGGATATACGCCGTTCAACATACAACGAAATTCAAGTAAGGAATACTCCGTTAGTGGCATTCAAGTTTACATTTCCTTTTCTATGTCTCTTACATGCAAATAAAATGAAAAAAAGTAAAAGAAAAAGAGAAGAAGTATTAAGTAGTCCATGCCTATCGATTTTTTATGATCTCAATTAAGTTGCACATATTATGGATGTTTTCCAATCTATGGAAAAAAAAATAATGGTATAAGTAATATTCTTTTATTAACAAATACACACTTTTTTATTTAATAGTCTAAGTATTGTTTACTTTCTTTTATTTTGAATACTTTTCTATTTTATTTCTTCACTTGCCCCTTTAATGTTAACTTGTTTTTGCATCCAACAATCATTAGGATTTGCATCACTACGATTAGCATCAAGAGAACTTGGAGATGCAAAAGAAGCTACAATTCCTATTGAATTTTCTGAAATAAACAAATTACATTTTGAGGAATTACCTAATCTAAGGGGCTTCTCATGTGGAGATATGGTTGAATGGCCAATTTTGAAGCATGTGATTCTGAACAACTCTCCTAACTTGAAGAAATTTGGGTTGGGAACAATAAAAGAATCGCAATTAAAGAGATTTATCTTAGAAGAGGAAGAACAAATTGACATTGATATCAAGATTCTCCATCTTTTTGAATTATCGGTTAGTTCTCCCTCAAAATACTAATACTAATTAGTTATATAATTGGTCTCTTTAGTTTAAATTATTTATGATTTTTATCTTTTTAAATGTTTACACCATTGAGCTCTTAAGTTTGAAAATTTTGAAAATTTTGTCTCCATTAATTTTCATTTACCAAAACTTCATTTCCTACCAAAAAAATCTTTATAGGCATTCAAAATAATTTTAAACCTTTACCGAAAACTCACTAACCATAAAACATCAAATTTAATGTCAAATAACTAAATAAACAAGCTAAAATTTCCCTTCTTCAAATCATATCTTAATAATCAGCAAACTACTTCAAATTTTATTAATTTATGGCTAACTTTCTCTTGCAAAAAATTTTATAAATATTTTATGATTAAAAGTAGTAAACTTTCACAAATTTAAACATAAAAATAAAAAGTCAATTATTTTGGATATGTGAAAGAAAATTGGCATATATAAAAACTAAATTTACTTACTTTAAAAGTAATAAAGACAAGCTAAAAAGCCAAAATTTTTATTCATATTGAAATGATAACAGTAATTATTATTAATAATATATATATATATATATATATATATATATATATATAAATTACATGAATGAGTGAGTATAAAAATAAGTCAATATTACAAAAATTGAATGCAAAATCTTATAGGATCGATTCTCAACAATGGAAGAGTACTCTATTAACGACAACGAGGAATTAAGAAAGGCAATAGATGACATTCGACCTTCACATTTTAGGAACTTGCTAAAACTTTCGATAAAATATTGTGATCAAAGGCTAGCCAATTTTTTGTCTATTTTGATGAAGAGAGCAAACAAGCTTCAAAATATAAGCATTGAGAAATGCCAAAATTTAGAACATTTGTTTGATCTCAATGAATTTACCCCTGACAATGATGGGCATGACAAATATTTTACACAAATAAAGACATTAATATTGATAGAACTACATCAGCTAAAATGCATATGGAACAAGGATCCAGTGGGAATTCTTGGCTTTGAAAATTTGCAAATGGTACATATAACAAGTTGTTCCTCTCTGGATAAGTTGTTCACTCCTTCTACACCTAAGAAACTCAGCCAACTAAATGAACTAAAGTTAGAGACATGTCAAATGTTACAGAAAGTTATTGATAGTGGTAACATTGAAACCATTAAATTCCCAACATTAAATAAGGTGGAGTTCAAGTCTCTCTCAAGATTGATTCACTTTTACTTGTACCCTCTAGAATTCCCACAACTAAGATCTTTGATAATAGAAAAATGTCCCGAGCTAGAAGAATTTACAACTGGGTTGGCAACTACAAATGCATCACAAATAACTAATGACAGGTCATTTTCTGAGTTGGGTGACCTAAAGTTAGATAACTGCCACAAGTTGGTATGTGTAGTCTCTTCTAAGGCATTGCATGAGTTGAAGAGTCTAAAGAAGCTCATTGTGAGCCATTGCAACACATTGGAAGTGGTATTCAACATTCATGATGAAATATCTTATCATACAAATCTCCTACAACATCTGGATGAATTGATTTTGATTGATCTACCTAAACTAAGTTATGTCATCAACAAAAAGTTTATTAGGCTTTGTGAAAGCATGCAAAGCTTACAAGTGAAGCAATGTAAGTTACTTAAATGGCTACCAGTTTCTTTAATGCTGATAAGTGTAGAAATTTCAAATTGTGAAGCCTTGGAGAAAATTATGACCACTAATAAAGAAGAAGGAACAAGAGGAGAGAACACATTTCCTAAGTTAAAGTTTGTCTCTCTCCAAAACTTGACAAACTTGTATAGTCTTTTCCCTTTTACATATGAATTTCCTTCCTTAGAAGAATTGAAAATAATAAATTGTCCCAATTTGACCACTTTTGTTGAAGAGTCTAAGGAGCTAAAAGATCTTTCAAAATCCACCACTTCAAATGTTTTCTTCCCAAATTCAGTAAGTTTCTTCCTAAATTCAGCAAGTTTAGATTTAAAACTATAAATGATACTTATGATCATATGTGTATATATTGAGAGGATGAATATATATATATATATATATATGTGTGTGTGTGTGTGTGTGTGTGTGTGTGTGTGTGTGTGTGTGTGTGTGTGTGTGTGTGTGTGTGTGTGTGTGTGTGTGTGTATGTATGTATGTGTGTGTGTGTGTGTACAAGAATGATTTTCTATATATAGGAAGGTGTATAGTGTTAATAATCTTTGTTCCTACCATTGAAACTTATCATTTGTTCATTACTTCCTCGCAGTTATCATTGGAAACATTGAAGATGTTGTACATGAAAAATCAAAATTTTGAGAAGCTTTGGCAGAACAATTGTCATTCCAAATCATTTTATGAATTGGAATATCTAACTTTGAGTAGCAACAAAAAATTATTGAATGTCATCTCTTCTAACATTATCATAAGACTTAACAAGTTGAAAAAATTGACTTTGGAACAATGTGAAGTATTGACTGAGATATTTTATCTTGAAGATGATAAACCAACTGGTAATATCCAAGAACTTCTTCCTCAGTTGCAGGAATTGGCATTGAGTTATCTAAGAAGTTTCACTTGTATTTGGAACATGGAACCTTCAGTTTCCTTTTTCCCAAATTTACTGTCACTTCACATTGTTCATTGTGGAACCCTCCAAAGTCTATTTTCAATTTCTTCTACAAAAAACCTTCAGAATCTCAAATCACTAAAATTGTGCAATTGTGACAAATTAGAGGAGGTAATATCTATTGATAATCGTGAAGACATGACAGTTAGTTTTCCAAAAATGGAGTGTCTTGTACTCAAGGATCTTCCAAAGT
>Ga0214543_1006919_pt1 | contig 19827 bp, 8 predicted proteins | sample CNSS2metaG_FD_160094 | JGI IMG/M metagenome (GOLD analysis project Ga0214543, IMG submission 160094) | Root nodule microbial communities from cowpea collected in UCLA plant growth center, Los Angeles, California, USA - CNSS2 | ecosystem: Host-associated > Plants > Roots > Nodule | place: USA...
TTATGGAGCAGTGGAGATCAAGGAAGAATCCTCAGAAAGAACTTTTAAAGTTAATGGGCATCGTCTTCGGATATTCAATGAAAATCAAGATATGCTGAATAAGACGATGGATGGGATGAACTTGAGGAGGTAAGTACACTTCATACTTTTTCTTTGCATTATATACATATTGAATACATTGAGGACAATGCATCGATAAAGTGTGGGGGTGTGGGGAGATTTCCCCCTTTTTTGATTTTGTTTTCTATTTCTTTTGTTTTTTCTTTTCTAATTTTGTTTTCTGTTTATTTTTATTAAAAAAAAACAAAACAATTTTTTTTTCTGCTTTCAATAAAACATATTGACATTGGATTTTTGGATTTGATTCACTAATTGGAATGGTCATAATTCTGGGAAAATAAGAGTCATGTGCTATGAATGGATTGTTTCTGTGATTTACTAATTGAGTTGATTTGAGAGTTTTTGGAATAAATCTTTTGTGAAAGAGTTTTTGACCTTGTGAGTTTTGAGCTTTATTGTAAGGATGAACTACCATGTGTAATTCCTATATTTTTTTTTCTTGTGTGACTTGCTCATGTTTTGTTGATACTCAAATGTTTAGCTTGATTCTTTTGTTTTGCATCTTAGGTGAACATGCATGATTTGATATGACTGAGGCATTTCTTGTTTTTAGCTACTTGGCCAAATAAGCTAACCATGACATTGATCCATTGGCAGCCCCTTGAGCTTAAACCTCTTTTTCTTGTTTTGAACATATTGCTAAACCTTAAAAAAGAAAAAGACCATGTTTTTCCTTACCTTAGGGAGAAAGAAGGAGCTAGTGGATTTTGTTAAGATTGGTTGAAGAATAAAGTGTGGGGGTGAGTATTTCCCCCACAAAGTCATAAAAATGGAAAAAGGAAAATAATTGTTGATGATAGAGTGTTGAAATGAAAAATGATTGTTGTCTGAAAAAGAGCAACAAAGGATAAAAGAGAAAAAATCAAAGAAGAAAAAAAGGGATTTTTTTTGAAACTAAGCTCCATAATTCTTCCTACCTTACTATTTCAAATACACTAAAATCCTAAAAAAGTTTCCTACCTTTGCCTTGGCCTCATTATAACCTGTGAAAAGTCCTCATGATTTTTGAATGCATGTTTTTTGAAAGCTGTGAATATTAGAGTCTTGCTAAGCATTGAGAGTGTTTACTTGCATGGGTATTTTGAGTGAAAACACAAGCCAAAACACTTGAGCGAATTTTGGTGAGAAAATATACATTTAACTTGAGTGTTTCTCTTTCATATTTGATTATCTTGTAAACTCAAAAGATTAACTCATGTGTGAAAAACATAATTTTATCCATTTGTATGTGCATGACAACATGATTTCTAGAAGATTGATCTGTTTCCATTGGTATTCATTTCTTTAATCCACTGAAAATATGGAATAAAAGACCTCAGAAAAAAGTTTTGAAATTGTTCAATTTTGCCCAGGAGTGCAAAAGGATAAGTGTGGGTGTGTGATGAGTTCAAATTTTTGCCCTCATTTAATATTTAAATTTGGGGATTTAATTGAATTTTCTGTGCTTAAAGATTGATTTAATTAGGATTTGTGATTATTGGATTTATTGAGTAAGTTTGGTAAAAGTGGCGTAAAAATTGATTTTAGTTGCATAAAATATTATTGGATATTCTAACGTTTGTTAATGCAGCTGGAATTTATTTTTGGTCATTAATAGTGTGGAATTGACCTATTTACTATTATTGTGTTTACAATCTTCCATGTCATTTTCTTTGCATATCAAAACCCCCTTATTTTTATAGTTGCTAGTTTTAATTGCATATTTAAGAATCAAATATTTGAGATCAATTTTGTATTCGTTGTGAGACGACTCAGGGTTATCTTAACCCTAACTATTTTGTTCACTACTAACTTGACAATACTGAAGTTGCTAAAGTTAAGTAGTGGTAATTTGATCGCCTAACGACAGCGATATCAATTACCTACCGATATATATTTGTACGTAAATATGTAGTACCTACTGAAGTTTCATACGAATTTTCAAAAATAGGTCTTTTGACTCACCAGGTTTTAATTACCTACGAATTTATTCGTAGGTAAAGTTAGCTACGACTATTTTACCTACAAATTTTTGTCCGTAGAAAATCCGTAGGTAAAATTACATTACCTATGAATTTTTTGACTTATCTACGAATTTTTGCAGTAGGTAATAGCGATTTTTCTTGTAATGCCTGCCTTTGGATCAGACATCAAACCAAGCATCTGCGCTTTGTTAATAAAGCATTTGGGGAATAAATTTGGTCATCAACCAAAATATTGACGAGAGGACTCTCTACAAAAGAAAAAGAAATTGGGTTAAGGGCTCACAAGCAATTCATCCAAAATAAAGGGTTTCCTGGCAAACAAAGTTTTATTAAAAAAGAAGCTCTAAAAAGGATAAACTAAATGCATTAAAATACTCTTAAAATTAACCTTTTTAACACGATTTTATGAAAACTCTATTTTCCTAAACACTCAACAAAAACTAATTAATTAAAGACTCAAACATATTTAATTAAACTAAAACTAAATGTTAGAAAGAAAAAATACTACAAAATGGAGTGCTAACAATTAGAATAAATAAAAATGGAATAGAATCACCTAGAAATTGAAGAACAAAAAGAATTCCATCCAGAACCCTCTAGATGTTATGGGATAAGAAAAGAGAAGAGTATATTTTATTTATGCTTTTAACAATGCAAGAATAAACTACTTAGCCCTTGTTTTAATTTACTTTATGTTTTGTTTAGACATAACATTAGGGAAGCATCGTGATTGCCTAATACCTTCCCACCACACTCTTTATATAAGCAGAGTCGTTGTACTCATTTTGATAACTTTGGTTAAATATAATTGTGTTCTTATCATGAGTTCATCATATATCGAGCGGTGAACCTGTCTCTTCTTTTCTTATCTTAGAGTGTTCCTTTTTCTCTTATATTGTGACACATTAGGGTTAATTAAAGTTATGGAACTAGAGAGTTTTCTCTTGGAATTTCTTATCTTGCGAGCTGGGTCACAAGTAGAAATCTCTATACTTATCTCATAAAGTTGAGCAACACAAGGTTCTTCATAATTATAGAATTCTTGATTCTTCTGAGTTGGGTCACACGTGATAAATCACAATCTTGTTTATTCCATGAAGTAAGAGTATCACAATTAGGGCTGGGCAAAATAAACCAAACTGCACTGCACTACCAAAAACTGCACTGAACTAAAATTGTTTGCATGAGTTGCACTGAACTGAAAAACAGTTCAGATGAACTGAACTGTTATTCTTAAAAATAAACTGGAATGAAATGCACTGCACTATAATATAAACTGAACTGAACTATTATAAACTAAATTATTTTATGAACTACACTACGTCAGAACTGAACTGCATTATTTTTGAACTGAACTGCACTAATTTTTAACTTAACTACACTATTTTTGAACTATTTTGAACCGAATTGCACTGATTTTGAATAAACTTCACTATTTTTGAACTAAAATGTACTATTTTTGAACCGGATTGCATTGATTTTGAACTGAATTGCACTATTTTTGAACTTAATTACACTATTTTGAATCGAATTGCACTAATTACATATGATTGTACTACGTAATAATAATCTAAAGTTTATAATTTGAAAGTGCTTAGGAAATAATACTTGAAATATGCATCATACTTCAATACACCAATTAACATTTTTATAATTTTTTATTTATATTAAAGTTTTTCGTAACTTAAAATGTAATTAAAATATTAAAATTAATATAATAAATATAAATATCGGTATTAACTTATTTTTTATATTTTAAAATCTTATGTAATATTACTTTTTAGTTTTACAATGTTTATTATGTTGCGTCAAATTTTTTAAAAGGATTTATTTTAGATATGCATATGTATTATAGATATGCATATCAGTTATAAGTAGATAAAGCTTCACATAGCCTTATCCCTTATGTCCATCAATAAAAAGAAAAAATTTGGAATGAAGAGTTGGTTATGAACGTAATCAGAATTGCGTTGGTTGCGAGAACGTAAAAAGTAGTAGCTAAGAATGAGTAAATGTTTAAAATATTGAAACTCGATTATTTTATTATTAAATTACTTAAGTATAAATACAAAATCTAAAAACGAGTTTCATTAATTATAAACACTTCATCTCTCTAGAAGTTGTTCTTCTAATACTCTTTGCCTTCTCTCTAGATTTCTCACTTATGTGTTCATCTGTCTAACGATTAGAGACTGCTAGGGAGATCCCTAAGGTGCGCTCTATATTTCTGTCCGATCAATTTCTCCAATAGAGTAAGTTGATTTTCTGCTTTTAACAATCGTTTAATTGAATCTTTTGTGCATGGGAGAATTTTTCCCTCGCATGTGTCATCTTAGTTTTTCACATGATTCTCTATTGATCAGTGATACTAATGACGTCATTCGATCATGTTATTATTGTTCTTAGGTTGAATTGTGGTTTCTATTAAGTTTTAAAAGGGGTTGATAGTCGAGTTAGGTCGTTTGTGCTATTTCACAAGTAAGGAAAACTAGTTATCCCTTTTTTTTAAAACTAATACATGTTAGAATTATGAAATGAATGATTATTCTGTAGTGCATTTTGATACATAAATTCTAAATTGAGAAATGTTGTGCGAAAGCTATGAAAATTGAGGTTTTTAGTTGCTACTTGAGAATAACTGTTATTTTATATGTGCATCTGAGTTCAATTGGTGTGAATATTAATGATGGAATTAATGTTTGATATTTGATTGGTATTAGTTAAGGTTCCTTGGAGTTGTGGCTTGATTTTCGTATTGGAGAATTATGCAGAAAATAGGTTTTGCATAATTATGTAGACTAGTTGGACGAGCCTTTATTCGATAGCCGAGTTTCCAAGTCAGAAGTTCCCAAACTTTACAAGTCGCTAGTCGAGTCTTCTCGTTGGGCAAATTTCAGAGTCAGGGGCTTCGTGAATTGGAAGTCGTTAGGCGAGTAATTCTCGTTGGGTGAATTATTTAATTGATTTTTCTATTGGAGTCCCAACAATTAACTCATTAGGCAAGCCATTTGGTCGTTGGTCGAAAAGGGAAATTTTTGCATGTTTCGCCGAGTGAGAAAATGTGCTCGCTAGGCGAGTATATCAGAACCTAAACTGTTGTTTATTAAGTTAATTTAAATAAGATTTTGACTATTGTTGATGTTATGTTGATAACTAGTTAATGAATGAGTATATGAGGATACTAATTCAAGGAGAATTAGTTATGGTTATGGTAGTGTAAGCCTTGATGTGGGAGTTCGGTTGAAAAGTTATCCTGACGCTCTAATGACCATCAATTTCTCAAATAGAGAAGATGGGACATGTGGTAAGAGGAGCAGGAGGTCCTAGCCTATGGGTTTTACCTTGAACAAAGGTGTTAACGGACTTTCTTTGTGTGTGGTACTGCCTACCACTTTGCAGAGCATTGGATGCCACAACAAGTGCACAACTTACCAGGACTCGACATCAATGCTTGTATCCGGATCAATTGAGTCATAGTTCTAAATAATTGTTGGTGAATATCTGCATGATTGTGTATGACTTGAACGCTTATATTGTGAATTAATATGATTCTTTAAAATTCACCAGCTTACCCTTTTCTTTTTGTCTTGTGTTTCTTTTCTCTTTCCATGATCACCTGGATGGTGTTAGCAGTTGAAGATTTTGTGTCAGGATTAGTGTAGGATATGGTTGATTCTGCTGCACAGACTTTTGTTTCCTTCGGAGTTTAATGGTTTTCTTTTGAGAAACCTTTTGGTAGTTATAGATAACCATGTATAACTTTTATACTTAATTGATCTTACATTTTGGGATAACTGTAATCTAATGTTATTCATTAGTATCTTACTCTATGCTCTTATCAAAAATACCATATTTTGTTTAATAGTTTATAAATGTTAAATGGGATGTTACATTGGTAAAATATAGTTAAAATTAAACTAATACTAATCAAGGTCTTATAAATAAGAGTAAAAGGGTGAAGGTATTAGGTGGAAGAAAAAAACAGAAAAAGAATTGATGGTGTAAGTTCATCCAATCTAAGATAAGAGAGAAGAAAATAAAAAGAAAAGAGAGAGGATAGGTAGTATGAGTATAAGATAGCAACGAAGAAAAAAATTTATATCATCGAAGTCCTAATAAAACCTTGGTATATTCCACAATAACTAAGGTAAGGGGAGGAGACATCTATCATTTTATCTTTTTACTTTTATTATCTTTTATCTGTTCATAATTATTTTTATTTCTATATTTACCTTAAGTGAGGTGTCTCTAACCTTATTCTAATTTACATTTAGTTCTCATTCTTATTATTTATATTCATCTTCAGTTGTGCACTAGTCTTATTTATTCAATTTATATTTATTCTCATTTATTCATTTGTATTTATCTTTTATCACATACTAGTCCTCTTTATTTATTTATATTTATTTTTAGTTATGCACTGATTCTATTTATTTATTGATAGAATTATATGGTTTAATATCAAAATAAAATTTATGATAAATAAAGACTTGATTATTGTAATTTGAGGTATGACCTTGGGGATTTAAATGTGTAAGTATTACTCAAGATGAGATGTCCTTGGGTTACTTTGTTGACCATGATGAGACTCATTATCCTAACTGTTCACTACAAAGTTAATCCAAGTCTAAATAAAGTATGATAAAAATGAAGTTTATGGATTTGAAAGAATTTTTATTTTATTTAGATATGTTATATTTTTATGTGATATTTTGTCTCACTTCCCCATTTTAGGATTATGTATGAAAAATAAAATTCTATAACCTCATCATAGATGGCTACTCCTAATATGCCTGACCCCTTATTTGCTGATATCGTAGCAATCTTCCCAGGAAATGCATGATAAACAAATGCGAAACTAAATGCACTTGTAACATGGGTGTTTGACAGACTTGGCTACTAACTATAGAGTCAGTCGTGTTGGTTGAAGATCTGTTGTCCAATCTTCTTAAGCATGGATAAGGGCATCAAGTTAATGCTTGCACCTAAATCCAGTAGTGTTTTTCCCACAATTAAGTCTCCAATTGCTACAGGCAAAGTAAAACTGCTAAGATCACTGAATTTTTTAGGCAACGTTCTTTGAATGATGGCACTGCAACAAGCATTCAAATCTATTGTTTCTTGCTCCATTATTCTTCTTTTCTTAGTCAATAATTCTTTCATGAACTTGGCATAGGTAGGCATTTGTTATAGAGCCTATGTGAAAGGAATTTTGATTTATAGCTTCTTGATCATCTCCAAAAAAACTGGTGAATTGTCTTTCACGATCTTTCCTTGTTGGAGCATGAGGGTATGGCCGATTCACTATAGGGGTTTTCTCTACTTTTTTTTCTCTTTCATTCTCAATTCTTTTTCTTCCTCACTCTTTTCACACTTAATTTTTTCTTTTTTGCTCTCTTTTCCTGTTTCATTTTTCTCCAAGTTATCCCCAATTCCTTCTCCTATCTATAATAGTTCCTCTCCTAGTGGTAATGGATTGACAATGTTCTTTTGGATTTACCTTTGTGTTTGCTGAAAATTGACCATCATGTTGTTTTGCCATTTGTTTAGCAAGTTGTCCAATTTGTAGTTTAAGATTTTTTATTGAGGATTTAGTGTTCTTTGATTAGTGGTTGATACTTGGATGAATTGTGCCAATGTTTCCTCCATTTTGGTCAATTTTTCAGTGTGAGGGTTGACTTGCCTTTGATTTGATCCTGCGTCTGGCCTTCAATTATGATATGGATTTTAGTTGTTTTTCCACCCTGTATTTTGGTTGTAATTGTTGTTGAAGTTTTCTGGGCCTTTTTGAGTATTCATATAGTTCAGTTGTTCTTCTTGCTCCACATTTGAAGAATGACCATTAGGGCGGTTTCCTAAGCAAAAATCACATTTTAGAAGCTGTAGTGAAGGGGCACTATGGCTATTCCAATCTACATTTTTGTCATTTGTTTCTTTAGCCCTTCCATTTGTTGTGGTATGAGCTTGTTTAGTATAGCAGATTGTATGTCAAGCTTAAGGATTCCTTTTTTTTTTTGCAGGTAGACTTTTGTTATGATGTGCTTGATAGCATTGGCAGTAATTGCCTCTATGATTTCCATTACTTCTTCAGCGCTTTTTGTCATCATTGAGCCTCCTATTGATGCATCTAGTAGCATTTTTTCTTGTGGACGTAGTCCATTGCAGAACATGTTAAGTTGTGCTAATATATCAAAACCATGGTTTGGACATTTCCTTAGCAAGGATTTGAATCTTTCCCAGGCCTCACACAATGGTTCATCAGTTGTTTGAGAGAATATGGCAATAGCATATTTTGCCACCAAGTACTTGGAAGGAGGAAAAAATCTGGTTAGGAAATTTCTTTCTACATCTTCCCAACTAGTCAAGCTTTGATTTGGTTGTGATTGTAACCAAATCTTAGCTTTTCCTGTTAGAGAGAATGGAAAGAGCCTTAAATATGCAGATTCCTTGTTCTCTTCTATGATCCCCCATGGTTCTACATAACTCATAAAAAGTAGTTAAGTGGTGGTTATAAGGATCCTCATTATCTAAGCCTGCAAATTAGTTGGATGAAATTAGGGACAACACTATTGGTTTCATTTCTATGACTTTTGTGGGCCTTACAATACTAGAAAAATGTTGAGGCTCTTGCTGCATTGCATAGTTTCCTAGTACTCTCCTCTACTACACTCCTTCTGCCATGGTGATTGAATAATTTTGAGGAATTGCAGTAGAATTCATCGTGTTCCTTTTGCCGCTGCTGCAATTTTGTAATATACTTTTGCCTTATACTCCTACTGTTATTTCTTCTTGCTATGTTTTCAATTTATGGATCAAAGAGCAAGATATGTCCTGTTTTTCTTGGCAAACAAAGCAAACATAATCATAGTAGAAAAAAAATCAAACAAATTAAGTGTAGTCTTGTTGTTCTATCTAAATACTAATTAATCTTTTGAAGAAATCCCTGGCAATGGCGCCAAAAACTTGATGAATATTTATTAACAATCTTTCATAGCAAGTGTGCTATTGTATTGAAGTATTATTCAAAAGTCGTATCCACATAGACTTGTTAAAGATTACCAATGATTAGATCACAACTATTACACGTTTAAGTTTATATTTCACTTATAATTGTATGCTAGTAATGATAATTAGAAAACAAGGTTGAATGCTCTTATATTTCCCCAAATTCAATTTTGACTACTCTTCTTTTATCTAGAGTCTACCAAAATTATTGCCCTGGAAGTATTATTTTAAGTAGATCTAGATGTATCCCTGTTATCTAGAACCTAGGGAAATTTAGACCCAAGGTGATCCCTCAACTCTTGGTAGAATAAATCCCTACATTACTACTTTAGAATTTTCTACCCAGCATCCCCTTTGACTACTGAATCAGCATCAGTACAGGTATGGCAAACTATTTAGACCACAATTCAAACTAGTTTTCCAACTTAATTTGAACTAGTTAAAATGTCAATAATAAACAAAACAATTTGCAACTAATAATTATGGACAACAAAAGATAAATCAAGAAAGAAATTGAAACATGAAAGGGAAAATTCAATTGTAAACAACCTTGCCTTGAGAGTTAGCCACTCATGGTGGAGAGTAACCCATAATTACACATAAATCCTTTTGCTCTCTCTAGTTTATCTCCCTAATAATTTTTCTAAAGAAAGTTACAGAGAATGAAGGCCTATTCTCTATAGATTTGATGATTTCAACTTGAGGAGGAAACCATTGTTTTATAGGCTGATATGGCAATGCTCAGCCACATTTTCTAGGCTCAACCACACAATCTTCATTCTTGAATTTGCTTTTGTGCTTAGACCAATGTCAGCCTCAAATTCTTCATGAACTATTTCTCATCACTAGTTCAAGCTCAAACGTATGGCTCAACAACATTTTTTAGGTCAACCAAAAGACCTTTGAGTGTGTCATGTATTTTTAACTATTGTAGTTGAGCTGCTCGGGTGTGTCTTAGCCCGATTATTCATTTTTCTCATGTTCTTCTGCAAAAGATTTTTATTTCATTAGTTTCTTTATTTATCTTCCCACAAGGTATGCTTAATGATTTAACAAAATAGGGCCATTTTTTATTAAGAAAACAACTTTAAAGCTTAAGATAAGTGTCTTATTTGTCATGCATTTTATCATATGACTAGACAGGTTCCTTTATAGGTGTAGATTGTTTAACAAGATCAACATTATTTCCATCTTCAATAGAATTAATATGTCTGTGGGTGTAAATATTGATAGGAGAGTTAAGATTAATGTAGTAAAGATGTTTGGAAAATATTTTTGATGAAAAACATCACAATATATATAAAAAAATTATGTTTGTGTAAATAATAAATTGTGCGTCCTTTAATATTGGGTAACAAAGACAACCTAACTCATGAAACATGCAAAGATTATAAGATTTATTATAAATTTTTCAAAAGGGGTTTGATCATTTAGCACAAAGCTAGGCATTTGGGTGCCAAGATAAACAACATGAGTAACAACAAAACTCCAAAATCTTTTGGTTAAATTACTTTGGAAAAGGATGGCATGAGTAATAAACAATATATGCTAGGGTTTTCTTTCAATAGTGTCATTTTTTTAGTTTCTACATAGGATCTTTGGTAAATAATTCCCTTAGACGCATAAAAATCATTCATACAAAGTTCTACTTCGTTATCTGTGCAAAGGATTTTAAAATTCGTCTCTAATTGTATTTCGGTTACATCAACAAAATTCTTTATGTTGTGTTTGGTTTTGGATTTTGTAGTTAAAAGATTTATGTGAGTGAATCTACTGTTATGGCCTACTATGGTAATAAAGTATTTATATCCTTGAAAATAAGTGATATTGCAATGACCTAAAGTATTTAAATGTAAGGCACCAAAACGTTTAGATGTAAGAGAACAATTAAGAGCAAAACAAAGTCTCTTTTGCTTAGCATAATGATAAGCACAACAAATATAATCTTTCTTACTTTGCATATCTACAAAACTTTGTCTTATAAGAATCACCTTATCATACGACAAATGACCCATGAGATAGTGTCAAATATCAACATCCAAAGTACTACAAACAAATTGAGTCAAAACTAAATCATAAGATTTACAAATGTTTTTCTTTGTTGTAAAAAAGATAAAGACGACAAAAATATCTTGCTGGTGTAATTTGACTCTAGAAAGGAGGGATGGGGGATGAATATAACCTTTAAAAAATTTGAACAATAAACTTACAAACAAACCTCTCTAGATACACTGAATATGAACCTCTCTAAGTATCCTTCTCAATCTCCCCCTGACATCATGAACTCTCAATTACAATGCACAATAAAAAAAAACTCTCACAACATAAGCTCACATTAGTGCACAACTATTAGCAGTTTGATCTTTTTTAAATAACTTTGTATGACTTCGAATCCTTTATATAGTTGCAGAATTTGCTAGCTATTGAGAATTCAAATTGTAGCGCTTCATCATATTCTTCTTGATATGGAATGACTCGATAAATTCTTTAATTTGATTTTTCAGTTTGAATCTTCAAAGTGAGTCTTCAAGACTTCAATTCTAAATATGTTGATGCTTTTTAAGATATCTTCTTTCCTTTTACGAATGAGCTTAAACTTGATTTGAATTTTGCTCTTGCTTGATTGTTCATAATTGTCCTGTTAAGGAAACTTTGTGCAATAATATTTTGCATTTGAATTGTTAAAGCAATAATATTTCAGAATCAATCAAATAGTTCATTCATTAATCATTTCCTAATTTTTATTTGATTTAAACATTTGATTCAAATACTTTCTTCTTCTAGAATTTAATTATCCAAAATAATTTTCTTGAACCTTATAACTCGTATAATGAATTCTCTATTTTGAATACTTAGATCAATATATCAATTCATGGTAAGTGTCTAGTTTACTTAATATTTCATATGCTTTTTAAACTTATCATATATGGAATTAATATAATTTTAGGTAAAACAAGCCCTTATTTACTTTAAATTACAGAATGAAGAATATAGAAGTAAGAAAATAAGAAAACTAATGTGTTTGTGATGTTAATACAAATGTTTTCAAGGAAATCCAGTGTTTGGTGCTAAGTTGATGTTGAGAACCGAAAGGCGGTTTAGTAAAGATTCAAATATAAGCCCTACACTTGAGCGACGATATTGGTGCGAAGCCTCAATTAAGAAACCTTCACCGCAAAGAAATCTCAAGCACTGGAAATGAAAGCTAAGCTTTAAAAGAAACCCTCTAAGGAGAAAAGTTCAACTATTGACCATCAAATGTTTGTGCTAAGCCTCAACGAGGAAACCTTCTGCAAAGAAATCTCAAGCACCATAAATGACAACTAAGCTTCAAAAGAAACCCTCTAGGGAAGAAAAGTTTCATTGTCAACCATCAAATCAAAGGCTCAAGCTAGGAGAAAACTCACCTAGGCATGGAACATTTTGACCAACACTTTTGAAGTTGGAGCTGCACGTTAATTTCTATAAACACAAATTGTATGTTACCTGTCTACTTCAGTTCTAAGATATTTTATATACTTTTTGTAATAGAGTTTAGACGAACAATAGGAGGAGGAGGACAACTCGATGTGCTTGTATTTGGAATCATTATTGTGAGCAACTAAACTCTTCTTTGTTGGGATTGAATCTAACTTTTATAATTCTCTGAACTACTATTTATTCAAATATATCTTATGTTATTGATTTACATGTTAGTTATTTGATTTATGCTTATTGTTTTGATGACTTGATCATTCATATTATTTCATCAACTTAAATTGAGTGGAAACTGCTTTAAGTTTAGATCTAATCAAATTTTCTAATGCTGCTAGATGCTAGGATTAGATTTATCTGCTTTAGCTGAATATATATTCTTATTCTTAATGCAAGGAGTCATTCAATCAGGAGGTTAAAAAAATCACACTGATTTTGATAACCTTAGATCTTAGATGCCAGGAATGGATTTAGGATTACAAAATAGAGCACTTTTAGGAACACTAAAGTTATGAACATAACTTATAAGCAAGTAGATAATAATGTAGTAGAAGAAGATTAGCCAAGTTCAATCCCAACGTTCTTATATCAATCACTTCAATCATTAAGCAAAGCTCTATATTCAAACATGTATACTCTTATCACTATTTTATTACATATTCGAATAGATAACAAGTCATTGTTTTATCCAAACCAAATCTATGTGAATACGACCTTGTTGTGTTATCATTGAACCAAAGAACTTGAAATGATCTTGAAATGTTCTCACAAGCCATGAGTTCTAAGGACTCAAATTTGTGGTATGATGCTATGAAAGATGAGATGAATTCAATGTCGTCTAATTAAGTTTGGGATCTTGTTAAGTTACATCATGGTGTAAAATTCATTGGATGTAGATGGGCCTTTAAAATTGAGAGACTCACAAGGTAACATTAAGAGATAAAAAGCAAGAATCAAGACAAAAAGTTAACTCAAAGGGCAATAATCAGTTACAAGGAGACCTTTTCTCCTATGTCTTGAAAATAATTTTTACGAATAATCATGGCATTAATAGCTCATTTTTATTTTGTGTTACATCAAATGGATGTGAATACAACTTTCCTTAAATATGATTTAGAGGAAAAGGTTTACATGAAACAAAGTGAAGGATTTCTCTCTCGTAGTGGTGAGCACATAGTTTGTAAGGTTAATTAGTCCATCTATGGTTTAAAAAACAACTTTGCTTCAATGGTATTTAAAATTTCATGAGGTTATTTCTTCATTTGGTTTTGTAGAAAATATCATGGATTAATGTATATACTAGAAGGTTATAAGAGCAAAAATTTGCTTTCTTGTTTTATGTGTGGATGGCATTTTGCTTGCAACTAATGAGAAGGAAATGTTATATGAGGTGAAACGCTTCTCTCAAAGAAATTTGATATGAAGATATATGTGAGGCATCTTATTTCATAAACATTAAGATTTGTAGAGAAAATTTTTGAGGTATTTTAGGTTTATCTCAAGGGACCTATATCAACAAAGTTTTAAAGAGGTTTAATATGAAAAATGGTTCACTGAGTGTAGCTCCTATCTTAAAGGGTGATAACATTGAGTTGGACCAATTCCCAAAAAATAATCTTGAACAAGAATAGATGAAAAATGTTCCACATGCTTTAGATGTTGGAAGTCTAACGTATGCTCAAGTCTTCATAAGAGAATTCATAGTTGAAATTTTGAGAAAATATCATAGAAATCCAAATGTTGACCATTAGAAAGATGCAAAGAATAAGATACCTTCAAGGAACACATGATTTCTTACACATATACAAACGAACTGATAATTTAGAGGTGATAGGCTACTTTGATTCAGACTTTGTTGGTTACACTGATACTAGAAAATCAACATCTGATTATATTTCTATGCTAGCTTGTAAAGTTTATCTTGGAGCAACAAAAAGGAAACATTGAATACAATTTCTACTATAGAGGTTGAGTTTGTTTCTTGTTTTAAGGCTACCTCACATGACATATTGTTGAAGAGTTTTATATCTAAGCTTAGAGTTGTGGATTCAATTGTTAGGCCATTGAAGTTATAGTGTGATAACTTTGTTGGGGTATCTATTGCTAAGAATAATAAAAGTGGAAGTACATTAACAATAAATGTTTAGCCACAAGAGAATGTGTTAAAGAAAAGAAAGTGGTCATTGATCATGTTAGAATTGAGTTGATGATCTCTAATCCTTTGATTAAAGACATGCCACTAAAGAATTTTAAGGATCACATAGCACTAATGGAATTTGGTTCCATGTTGTGACAATCATTAATTTTACTTTGATAAAACTCTTATTTTTTTTTTCTTATTTGTTGTGCTCATATTTATTTATTTTGAGAAATTTCATTTAATTGACCTAGAATAAACATGTGATTTACTCATTATAGTTAAGAATATTTAATGAGAAGTTTGATAGATTGTGATACATGAGAGATAACACTCAAATTTAGAGGATCAGACACCATATTCTTATATTTAGTATATTTAGTTTATTGCATTGATTGATAATGAGATAAATGGACTAAGTAGGAGAATGTTGAAAGTTACCCAAACATATGAGATAATATGATATATTCAAATTGAATCAATTATTTTCATAAATATGATTCATTTCTTCAATCAACTTTCATAACCATTACATGGATTTTGGTAACGTGACGCTACAAATGTTGCAACCATTTTATTAGAGCAATTACTTTGTGATAAACAAAGTTTTATAAGTTCCACATATGCTCTCTGCGTTGGATCACCAAATATGTTCTTTTTTACAATATGCTACGCCATAAGAACATAGAGAGAGGGTTTGAAACCGGAAGAACATAGTAAGGAATTTACATGACTTTCACAATAGCTAGAGGTTTGTATTATTTTTCAATTTCCACTTCTAGTTTTATCCGAACTGTCTAAGAAGGTCATAAACCATCAGAATGTCGGCAATTAACAATCAAACACATCTTCTAATGAGCAAGCAAGCAAAGAGTATTAGATGATCAAGCAAACAAATTGTTTAAGATAATTAAAAGGATAAATGGAAGAGGATCTTAATTCAGTGTCTACCTTACATTATTTCATATTTCAAAAACTACATAATGTCTTATTAATTGAAGGTTAAAAATGTAGGAGAGTGGGTATGGCGTTTGGTGATTGTTATTTGACAATTCAGAGAAAAAAGAAAAAAGAAAAAAAAAGCAAGGCAGGGTAGGGTGGTCGAACAGGGTTACGATAACAGTGATGATATCTATATAGGACTGTGTCGGGGGACCACGCAGCTTTTGACGCATCTCTTCCCTTTTTGGCTCTCAATGGTAGATTGTTACGATCCAACACTTTGGCTCTATATTCTCTACAGATAGCTACGTACAACATTTCTTTTTCTTTCATTTACTTTTAAGGACCAACTGCGTATTTCAAGGGTTATCATTCTCAGATATGGCGCTTTCAATACCTTCCACAAATGTGATACCAACAACCTAAGTTTTTACTACCCTCATTTATATTTTATTTTCGCTCTACAACCTCAATAAATCAAAACTTGTTTGTATTCAGTCTTTCACTTTTCCTATTTGGCTTATAAATATAATATTTTAATTAAACTGTCCTACCAATTTGAACTTTTAAATAGTTTTATTTCTTTTATTTTACTTTCAAATTATTTTAAAAAATGTGTGAATTTGGTTTTTAGTTTTAAAAAGGTATAGTGTTACTATTTCATTTACCTCTATTGTTATTGTTACCATAATAATAATATTATTATAAATATCTTTAAATCAATTCATAATTGATTTTACAAGAATCAAGATGGTATTGCAATACTATAATCTCTTATTGTTTAAGACAGTTTTTCTCTAGTATTATGATTTGTTTCTATTTTACTCTTTAGAGGGTGTGAGCCTCTACAACACAGTTTATCACACAAGTTAACGAAAAATGGATAAGCACTAATGAATGTGTCATTAGTGGATATTATGTCAAAAAAATATCAAACTATTTTTAGGATTTTGACCAGTATTTTATTTTAGTAAGTCTTTTTCAATTGAATAAATTTGTTTGTGTAATCAATGAGGACGTGTTTAATTGACGAGCACGTGTTATAATTTATTATTTTAGAGAAACGTTGTAACTATTTTTCAAAAATCGATTTAGATTAAACTAGTTAACATTTTAAAGTGATTTTTAGAGTTTTTAGTATTATCATCATTGATTAAAATGTTGGATTAAATGTGTTTCTACAATTAACGAGGAGGAACGTGTTTAATTAATTAGCACGTGTTACAATTGATTATTTCAGATAGTTGTTGCTACTATGCTTAAAAAATCACTAAGGAGATTAGAAGAAAAGTCTTATTAACAATCAATTTTAGTGACAAAAAATGGTTAGTCGTTATAGCGACAAATTTAAATACCAACTTACAAAATAATAAATTATTGGTTATTAAAATAGTTAATATTATGAATAAAAAACTATAATTAGTTATTAAATTGGTCACTAATTAATTAGAGAATAATTTAGAAACTAATTTCTTCGGTTACAAAAATCTTGAAAACTAATTTTTAGCGACTAATTTTTTTTGGTAGCTAAGTTTTAAAAATCAATAATAATTTTTTCTTCAAAATAGTGACATTTTAGTAACTAAGATAATGAATGTATCGAAATCAGCTTATTATGAAATAGTTAAACAATTTTTCAGATACATAACTATTTCTTTAATGGTTTTAATTGATGTGCATATTTTGTATAGGCAGTTATTTTACTAATATGAAATATCCATATTTCTTTGGATGATTAATCTTCGTTGATAAGAAATATAGCTTACTACTTTTTATCAAACCTTCTTTCCTAATTATATCTTTTATTTTCAATAATCGAAAGGAAGAACTTACTTCAATGGTATAACTTAGCTTTTTAGTTAAGATTGATCATAGATTAAACTTTTAATAACTCAATCCATATCCAAATAATTGGATTAAATTGTAAATCCAAATTCTTTTTTTCGTTTTTTTTTTAAATTAGTTTAGATTTTTTTTAAAACTCAGACTCAAATATTTAGTCAGGATTTAAATCCAGATTCAAATATTTAAATCAAGTTCAAAATTCATAATCTATTTTTTATAAAAAAAAATTAAATTCAATTATCTAAAGCTTGTGTCATCAAGGTACGCATGGTCAAATTTGGCAAAATTTCGAGAAAGGCCGACTCAATAGAATTTTGGTTGGGTCGAATTTGGTAAACTTTCAATCAGAGCTGACTCGGTCGAATTTCGACCAAGGCTAACATGGACGAATTGTGGATAGGACCATCTCGACCGAATTCAACTGAGAGAGACCCGTCTGAACACGGTCATGGCCTACTCGGGCGAATTTTGGTTGGGGCCAACTTGCCCGTATTCAGCCAAAATTTTGCTGCAACTGAATCAAACAAATTTTGACTTAGGCTGACTCGACCGATTATGGCCAAATTTCAACCAAGATCGAAGTTGTCGAATAGCGCCAAATTTGGACCAGAGCCGACTCAACCAAATTTCGGCCAAGAGTAGCAGATTGAATTCAACCAAATTTTGAATGAGGCCTACTCGGCCCTAGCCGACTCGGCTGAATATGACCAAATTTTAGGCAGGACTGACTCGACTAAATTCGGTCGAGTCAGCCTCAATCGGAATTTGGTAAAAAATGGTCCAATTTTTTATGGGGTCGACTTATCGGAGTTAGTTGCATACGACCAAATTGTGGCCGAATTACGACCAAATTTATACCAGGTCTAATTTGACCAAATTTCGGCTTGAGCCGACTTGATAAATTCACCCAAATTACGAATGAGGTATGCTCGGCCTCAACTGACTTGACCAAATACGACCAAATTTCATTCGAGATTGACTTAGCCTAATTTCAGTTGAGGTTGACTTGACCAAATTTGGCCGAAAATTGTCTAATCCTTTAGAGTAGTCCTTGCTAATGTTAGCAAAATATGACCAAATTTCAATCGGGTTCGACTCAACTAAATTCAGCCAAATTTCGGCTAGGGCTAACTCAACCAAATATAGCAAAAATTCTATTAGGGCGAAGCTAAAATAAAGCCGAATTTCACCCTAGACAACTTCGCCAAATATTAGTCAGGACCGAGTCGATTGAATTCAGTTAAATTTCGATCAGAGCGAACTTGACCAGTATATGGCCAAATTTCGACTAAGGGTGAATCAACTGAATTTTGCCTAATATAGCAAAATTTTGTTTGGGGCCGAATTTGGCCAAATTTGTGCCAGGTCCGACGAGGCCAAAACAAATTTTAGCTGGGGCCAACTTGACCTAAATACAATGCCGAATACGGCCGGAGCCGACCGACTGAATATGACCAATTTTTGACTAGGACTGACTTGACCAAATTTGGCTTAATACAGCCAAATCTTGTCCTAGGCCGACTTTGCCGAATACAACCATATTTTGGTCGGGGTCGAATTCAGTTGGACTGACTTATTCGAAATTGGACTAGGGTCGACTCGACCGAATTCCAATCTGGGTTGACCCATCTCGACCTTCAGCCTAGACCGGTCCGTCTCGACCTTTGAATCGGGGTAGGTCATCTCAACCTTTAGTCCAACCCAACTAAAAATTTGAATTGGATATTTTGGATTTTCTATATTTGAAAATATGGATTTAAAGAATGCATATGCAATCTAAAAAATATATAAAATGTAGACCAGATTGAATAAAATGGATTTTAAATGGATTGAGTTTTTTATAAAATGGATATTAAATGGATCATATTGGAGCAAAAGTGTATCAGATCAAGAGAATTAGATTTTTTGCCAACCCCTACTTTTAATAGACCCTCTGTCGTAAATTTTCCATACAAAACTTTTCAAATTTTGAAATTTGACGAAGTTTTAATTTTCATAATTAAAACTAATGTAAGTTAGGGATGGCAACTAAACTCGTCTTGTGACTATTGTCCGAACTCATCCCCAATTTTACAGGAATTCCTGCATTGACTAGGTATGGATATGTGTATGCAGAATACCCAAGTTTTTTAATTAGGTATAGGGATGAGAATGTACATATCGCCCTGTCCTTGTCCCCATACCCGCCATAATACTCATCCCCACCATATCTCTGTCCCCGTTTTAATTATTAAAATATTTATAGTGTGTTAAGTAACTTTATATATATATATATATATATATATATATATATATATATATATATATATATATATATATATATAGATACACACACACACA
>Ga0214543_1006926_pt1 | contig 19814 bp, 13 predicted proteins | sample CNSS2metaG_FD_160094 | JGI IMG/M metagenome (GOLD analysis project Ga0214543, IMG submission 160094) | Root nodule microbial communities from cowpea collected in UCLA plant growth center, Los Angeles, California, USA - CNSS2 | ecosystem: Host-associated > Plants > Roots > Nodule | place: USA...
AACCTCAGCTTTAACCCGAATATTCTTGTAGTCAAAGCCTTTTCCCACTCTCTGAATCAAATAAACAAAATAGTTAGTTTACAATCACCATCCATACAATAAAGTTTGCTAGAAAAAAAAAAAAAACTTACCCGAAAGCAAGGCCTTAGAGTCCTCGACAAGGGGGAACACATAGGAGCTCTTTACTACTCAGATATCGTGGAAGTCTACTTAGAATTGTCATATCAGTCTTCTCCTTGTCATATCATTTTTCTTAGAGGTAAACTCGAAACCATAAGAGGCAACCTTTCCCCAATAGCCAGAAGTACTTAGGCATCGAAGAGTCTTCTTAGTTGAATCTTCTCTCGTAGCACAGTTGAAGCTTGCCCAGTAGCAACAACTCGACACTCAAGTGTTTCAACTTTACGACGGGATGATGTTAGATCTAACAATAATTTGAAACTTTGAGGCTACATTGTTTTTCTCCTCATATATGGATAATAATCTCTATTTTTATTTCAGCACGAGAAATACTTGAGAGACTTGAAGTAAACTTTATCCATTACCTCCGAATTTTAGACACCCTTTAGTTTTGTAAAACCCAATAAATAAATAGTAAGTAAACAAAAACACAATATCAATTACTTCGGTGACGAATAGTTTTGTTTCCCTCGTACTTTAAGCTGGACAGATTATTTTTACAATTATAATGCCAAACATGTTTACAATTCATATTATTCATGAAACAAATGTTCTACTAACGGCTGAAAGCTAGAGTCCCAAACATCTTCAAAATAAACGAGAATGAATAAGACATTACAAAACAAGATGAATATAAAAGGGCCTACGTCAAAAAATGAATAAGAAGATAAAAAACAGAAAAGAAGTTTTCAATGCTAGAAATGGAGCTTAATGTACAGCTCTTCAGGCTTTCTTCTGTTTTTCCGCTGGTGGTGGTGGGGGAAAGACAATACGGAACAGCCATGCAGCTAGTATTGATCCAATGAATGGGGAGATCCAGTATACATAGAAGTGGTCCCATTTGTCGTGCCATTTCTCAACGTATGCCCAGCCAAATGCCTGAAAACAACACCAATCAGAATTCTTATGCATATTCTATGAATAGAACATGAAGGATCCGGCATTAACATCATGTGTTACTGACCCAAAGAAAAAATGGTAACAAAGCTTCGGGGTTTACAAAATCAACTTGAAAGGATGGAATGGCAAGAAAATGCTTCTAAAATTAGCTGCTTTCTTGTGTTTCAAATTTGTTAACGGTAAACACAACTGAACCATTCGCCTAAATGTTTCATATATAATGTGTGTGTGTGTGTTTGTGTGTTTAGTTACTAGTATTTTGTTTAATATAGATGCCAACAAACACCATCTTATCCAAGAGAGTGAAACAACAGTGATGTTTGTTTGAACCAAGCATTCTCTTAAATAAAGCAGCCTACCATGAAACTTGTTCTCTGAACATCGATAGGGGATTGATCACTTCTATTACAGAAAGGTCAAAAACAAATCTTAGCAAACTTTGGCAGCTTAACTATTCCAGCTGCATTTTCGACAGTGACCATATCGATTACAGTGAGTCAAATGATTGGAAGTTTTGGAGTTGCAAGCAATTAGATGTTTACTGAGCAACTAATCACAACCAAATGAAAATGAAGGGGATTAAGAATTCCTGATATCCCAGTGTCCCAGGAAGGAAAAAACAAAAAAGAAAAGAAGGTTGACACCGTATACTTGATATGTTAGCATTGACAGTACATCAATTTATGATTATTTAGGTGCCGGAATGGCTCATATATTACAAACCCATAGAGTACCATATCCATCTTTGTCAATAAAAGAGGACAAAGTGAATCAGAAATTGTCATAGGTACCAAACTTCAATGAATGAAAAAGTACATCAGAGCAAAACTAGAACGGAGGAATTCCCATAGAGACAAACGAGCTGGTGTATTAAGGTCAGATAAATATACAAGAAAACAAAATGAAAAAATGGAACTAAAGTCACTAAACTATTCAAATCTCATGAAAGCATCTCGTGTTTTCACTGCAGGAAATTATTTGACTCCACCTTGCATTATATCGTGTAATAAGTGGCAAATTAAGGGTGTAAAGTGTAGTATGATTTAATAACTTAACTACTGCATCTAATCTAAATAACTTATATCAATGTCAATGGATAACAAAACAGCTAACACAAATCACTTCATTTATCATACAAAAGGGCCACTAATCGTATGGAAGAGTTGATATTAAATTCTGTTTTCTTTTTTCAAGAGTTTCACTCCATCTTTTATTTAGGACCTAGATCTCTACTTCAAAACACACAGGAGTATTTTATTACCCGTGTCAGCTACTCCCAGGTATCTTTTATCATATGTGATTTCCTTGAGAATAATATGATCTGAAAATTCCGTTCTTTCCCCTTTTTTAACATCCCTAAGAGATACCTGATTAAGGTTATCTACCCTTAACTTAATTATGCCCCGAATCTCCACACCTTAAACTGATAGGCAAGGAAAAGATGATTTAGGCAAACTGTCAAAGGAAGCTATTTGATATAAATTTAGTTAGTTTTCTGTATAATTGCCGAAAAGAGGCTTCCACATTCCATGAAATCAGACACTTGCATGAATACCCTATGTCACCCCTTCCACAGTTCTTGCAACATTAAAAATATGGAACAGACTATGAAGCCTTCCATACATGGCAGTTTTTGGGCGAATAATATTCAAACTATAGTTATGCATTTGAAACAAGATGCAGCTTGACGTACAAGGCAATTAGATCAAATCAAAATTACAGCATAAGAGGAATAATAGAGGCGATGATACTTAGGTTAAATTTTAAATTTTATTGATGAATAAAGCCACCTGAAATAACTTATACAAGTATTCCATTTATTTAGTGTTGGAGATCGGTGCATATCAATCAGAATCTAATGGAGATCAACACATCAATCAGAATCATCCAATTCTGATCTGTACAGCCCATAATAGGACATGATGTAAATAAGACCAGTTTTATTTCCTTATTTAGGTACGTACAGCGTTTATAGGGAGAACTCTTTCCTGATTTTCAGGAATAGATTAGTATACACATTTATGCCCTGGTATTCTATGTATACCTCTTTTGTATTTTTCCCAAATCAGAAAATATACTTCTTATTTTCCACATTTACTAAGTCTGAACATAAAGATCAGAAGATGGCCTTCCATCGTTCAAGAATCAAAGCCAACTTCAGTAAAAAATGATAATTGTTAAGATGTCCAACAACATGAAAAATGCATTACAAAGATATCAAAAATCCTAAAAGTAATTGCCACATAAATCATATCTAATGGGTATAAAAATCTTAGTGGAAAAATCCTAATCTGATGCTATTAATATTTAAGTATAGAAACAAAAAGAGAAGGAACAATAAACTATGCACACACACAATCTTCCAGCATGAGTGCACACATCATACTACATAATAGCAGTATACCATAACATAAGGTAACATTTAAGTTCTACAATTCCCAATTTTTCTGAAAAGTATAACTATACAAAATTCAAACTTGAGGTGCATATCAGAAAGTACTGAAAAAGGTATTAAAGAAATAAGAGAAATCAGGAATTCTTCAAGGTTTAGATGAGAGAGTATACTAAAACTTGTGCACACAACACCTATAATTAAGACAAGCAAATCAGTGATAATAAATGGCGCACACAACAAAGTAATTGTTGACATTATACGATTTTAGGTGTAGGTAGGAAGAGAGACAACAAGAAACACTAAGAGATATTAATTGAGATACACTACACGTGTTGACTTGCTCATGAAATCTGGAGTAGTGATAAAACTTACTAAACTATAGGCTTGTTACAAACAAAGTAACACAACTAAAGATTAATGGAAGGAGGAGTGGGAAACAGTAGCTGAAAAATTGTCTGAAACATAATGATTGATAGTAAGATAGAGAAAGAGGTGATCAAAATGAAGAAAAAGGAATGAAGAAGGCAAACTCACATGAAGGTATTATACAATGGAGGGAAGCTAAAAGCACTAGAAGAGGTAATAAGGTTGAAAGAAAGAAAGACAATTAATTTGAGGGGAAAATTGTACAATTAAAGTAGAACTCTGAATTTAAGGGAGTTTGGCCATGGAATAGCGACAGGATAGGTCAGAGAGGATTTACATGTATCACTTCAATAATAGCATATTAGCATGTTCAGTTTGGGTATAGAGGAAAACAAAGAGATGAAGCATTATTAAATACAAATTTGTAATCCATTGAGGTACGTAGTAGTAATCACTCACAAAGGCAGGGTTCATAGCTGGTCCAGTGTAACTAGCACCAACAGTGATCAAAACCACAGTTGAGATTGCCAGCAACAAAGTCTTTGCGGTGCCACTGCGAGGACCCTTGATCATGATGAGGAGAACAGCAAATGTGATCACAAATGTCAGCACCCCTTCTGCTAGAGCTCCAGTATGCAAGCTAACCCTTAAAGAAGGCCCTGCAATGAAGTGCCTATATTCCTCTGGCATATACTCCATAACAACCAGAACACCACCCACTGAACCCAGTACCTGTGTAACACCACCACAAACACTTACTAAATTACCTCAATTTAAAAATGCTATCATAAAATTATTTTGGCACAACAAGAAGCATATCATAACACAGGTTTTAAGATTTGGGTCTCCAACCACAATTGTGACCTTGTAACTGCAATTATGATCGCATCAGTCATACTTGTCAGCACCAAGTTTTTAAGAAAAGTCTGCAACAGGGCCATTAAAGTTTTTGAGGCCAGTCCCCCTATTGTAACTGCCTCCACCAGATTTGTCCATAACTCCCTACAATACTAAAGAACGTGACAATAACAGAACCTCAGTATGAACTGTAACTGCAATTTAAAACCTGGTCTGATCTGCAGTATCTCACCAATATTTTATATTGATTACAAACGTCACATTAACTCCAGAAATGTGACAATTACTACAATTTAAAACCTTCAACATAACTAGCAAACCTTGACGTGGAAGGTCTCCAAAATCACAACACATGCACCATTATGGCAACATTTGCCAAATCAAAACTAGTACCTATGTGTACTGTATATAAGTTTTGCTCCTTCTTAGAACCTCCAAGGATAAAACCAGTCAACAATGACCATAATTTAAGAAGCAAATTACAGTGACATTTTTTTCTCCAATTACACTTGCCCTCTAGCTTTTTCAAAACCTAATGTAAACAATTCCTTTGCTTTAAAACCATTATTAAATTGTCAGCATCTTTACATTACCCAGCAACATTTTAAGTTTTAAACACCCCTTATAAAAAGAGAATAATTTAAGAAAATTTCAGGCAACGCTATCGTGATTTACTCTAATTTAAAATCTTGAATGTGACTATCGAACCTGAGCAGGGAACCGGAGAGCCATTGAGAAAAGGGTGTCATCGCCAACACCGGCGGCGTAGAGTGAAGCATTACCGGTGGGGTTGAAGCTGGCACCGCCCAAGGCATTGGCAATGGAGGTGAAGATGGTAACGAGGATAAAGATGAGCGAAGTGATGACAATAACGTCAGCGTAATGAAAACCGTTGTAGGACACATTGTGAAGATCAAGCGCTTTTGTTATGACATCGGTGGCCAACCCCAACATGGAGGAAAAGACGACCCACAAGAAAGTCAACACCAAATCTCCAATGGCTGCTTTTACTGCACTAACCATCTTTTCTGGCTATTTTCTTCTCCTCTGGATCCCTAAGCTTTTCACCTTTTGGATCGCGCAACAGTGTTGCAACAAAGTTCCTTTTCTTCGCTGTTTTGGGCTTTTCCCTTTTACTTGCTTTTGATGAGAAAACGAAGAGAAAAACGAAGCTATGATTGTGTTACGGATCGAGATAATGTGAGCGATAAAAGTGTCTCGATACGCTCAAATATTATGTTTATCAGTCCCACACCGGAAAACAACATGTAAAACAGAAAACAAGAGCCGTTGTAATTCAACTTGAGCTGTCAATGATTGGGAATATTACAATATATATATATATATATATATATATATATATATATATATATATATATATATATATATATATATATCAGTGATCAGTATTATTCTCTTATATCATAATTATAATAATTTGAAATTATTTATATATCTTTGTTATAAACTAAAATCAATATAATATATATTCTTTGAAATATATTAAAATATAAACTATTTGATCATTTTATTACTATTATTCAATTTTAATAAAACGTAAGATGAATAAATAAATTATAATTTATCAATATTGATAAAATTTTAATTAGCTTTAATTCATAAAAAATAATATAAGTAGTTTAATTTAACTTTATAAATTATAATTTATCAATGCTGATAAAATTTTAATTTAATTTTAATTCATAAAAAATAATATAAGTGATTAATTCATAAATAAATATTTAGATCATTTTTGTATTAGATATAATTTATCAATGGAGTGTAATCTTTATGATTAATTTTGTGTGGCTCTTCATTTTTGTATTTTTTTTATTTTAATAATTTATGTGATGGCAAATGATGAATTTTGAGATGTTTTCTGACATTAGCTTGATAAAATTTATTTTTTATACAAAATTATTAAAAAAAGTAATATATAGAAAATTTATTATTGTTGGATAAAATTTTAACTATCTAGACCAAAATTTTCATTTTAACTAAAGTTGTATAATCACAATATGATTGAAATTGTGAAGAATGGGTTGATTAAAGTGGGGTTGCGTGGGAGGATTTTACACATCTTTGGATGAAGTCTTTGAGAAGATGACTTGTTGGAGGCCCATTACGAGTTATAACTTGTAATGGGAAATTAAACACGTGGCCATTCTAGGTTGAAGCCTGATGACATGGGAATTCTAGTGTGAGCGTGCTAGTTATGGCTAGTACGAATGTTTCATTTGATTGCTTTTCATGGTCGTAGTCGGTGAAGCTGGTAGTCTCTTGATGAATATTAATTGTGGTCCGTATTAGGGACCTCCACTTGGTGTTAATGATTGTAGTTTGTAACTAGATAATTTCCGCATGAGATCTAAAGGTGGTGGCCAATAGATGGAGGGACCATGAGTTAGAGCTTATGGCAGCAAGAGTCATCTTAAGGATAACATTAAAAGGATGTAAAGTCAGAAGGTGTAAGGTGGTGGTTGTGGTTGCTTGGGTTTGAGGATTGTAATTCTCAAAAGGGGTTTGAGTTATTCTTAAATGCTTTAGATGATGACTTAGGGGTGGAGACTTGTTGAGGACATTCCTTGAGTTGTGGCTCGGAATGGAGGATAAACACATGGCAATCTCGGGTTGTGACCTGGTGATGTTGGTAACCCGTGTGAGTGTGCGAGTTGTGACTCGTATGGATGGTCTCCACTTGATTGGGCAATCATAGGTTGTTGCCAGTGGTGTTGCTAATCTTGTGTCGGGAGTACCAATTGTGGTTCGTATTAGGAACTCCACCTAGCGTTACGGATGGTGGTTCGTAACAAGATAGTCATGAATGTATCTACGAGTTGTGGCTTGTAGATAGTGGAACCACGAGTTGTGGCTTGTGGCAACAAAAGACATCTTAAGGTCATCATCTAAGGATGTAGAATGTGTAGGAACATGGTTGTAGCCATGACTTCTAGAATTGGAGAATTTAGGTTCTTTGATGAGAGTGACTTCACTTTATTATGTTATTATTTGTTTATTCTATTAGCTCATCCTATTTGCTTGTGTTTGGCGATGATTGTGTAATTCATTACACGGGAGTAGATGATGTTGCAGGTGGAGTTGGTGAGGTAGAGTGCCAGAGAGGGGCAGCATGGGAGTTTTATTTTATGGTTTATATCTACAATTTTTTGTAAACATGATTTAATATCCGTTTTTGAATATGTAAATATTGAGTTATATTGTGATTTTTGGTTTTAGCGTTTTTAATAAATTTGAAACTTTCCCATGCTTTAGAAAAGGGTATTGATAATAAATGCAAGTTTGTAATTAATTATATGTTATTTTATTTAAATTAGTAATATCCGACTAGGATGCTACATCATGACTATCATAAAGTATAAGGTTCATAAATTTTGGTTCATCAAGTCCACTTCAAAGATCTGGAAAGTGAATCCAAGCCTGACACATCCATGGTGAAAAAGGACAAGAAATCACTATTAGAGAAGACTCGCAATGTGGTTGTTCTTAGCCTAGGTGATAAGATGTTGAGGCACGTCTCAAAGGAGAAGACTACTATAAGACTTTGGACTAAGCTTGAGAGCTTACATGATGAAGTCGTTGGTTAATCGTTTGTATCTTAATGAATTGTTCTACTCTTATAAGATGAGTAATGAAAATGTAATTAATGAACAATTTGATGAATTCAACAACTTGATCCTTGATCTAGTGAACATTGATGTGAAAATTATCTATGAGTATCAAACATTGTTGTTGTTGTGTTCATTGCATAAGATGTATGATCACTTTAAGGAAACCTTGTTGTGTGGAAGAAAGACTCTCTCCCTTAAGGAGATTCAAGCTACTACTCTAAGCCTGAAGGAGCTAAATGAGAAGTTTGAAGTTGAGGTGTTTGGTGCTACAAATGGCCTTTTAGTAAGGGGTAGACAATCTACAAGTGATAATAGTGGGGCCAAAGTCGAGGTTAAAGAATGGTTAAAATATGTTGTTTATCAAATGTTACCATTGCAAAAAAAGTGACACACCAGAAGGTTATGCTTAGAAAGGTGGAAGAATGCTACGAACCATGACAGACCGTCTAACTCTAACAAACGGATTGATTGATTGTTTGTGTATGGTAAAGCAACTTTAGTGAAAGACGATTATGAATCATTAAAGGTCCTTATGGTGTTAAGTAGAGTTGATGGTTGTGAGTGGATAATGAACTCAAGATATTCATTCCACATGACACCTAATCATTTGTGATTCCAAGAGTTTTCAAAACTTGAAGGACTTTAAATTTTCTTTGGTGACAATAAGTGTTGTAAGGTAACTACAGTTGAAACCATCATGTCTTGTTTAAAAGATGGAACTAAGAGAGTTCTTAAAGAAGTTAGGTTTGTACCTAGCTCTAAGCGAAACCTTATGTCCCTTGTGAACTAGAGAATAAAGAATATGTGTTTAAAGGTGAAAGGAGAGTGTTGAAGGTATTGAGGGGATCCATGTTAGTGATTAAGGGTGTGAGAAAGAATTGCCTTTATTTTGTGTTAATCTTGAAGAAAAGCTTCAAAACCCCAAGTAAGATGAAGATGTTTGAAGATGTTGATGTTGAAGTTTTGAGTCTTAGAATATCGCTTTCTTTGTTGATGTTTGAGTCCTTCTCACCAGGTATTCACTAAGACTTTTTAATTCAACACATACCTAATTCTAGAAAGAGAAAATCCTTTATGAAAGTTAAAATCAAGCTTAAAAAGATTTATTAATTGTTTTTCAAACTCTCAGTAAATTTTTTTTTAACATATTAATAACAAACTAAAATCTACTTGAGCAGATTAAAAATTATTTTATAAAATCAACTAATTCACACTTAATTTTTTTTCAAACATAGAAAACATATAACAGATTATGCATGAAACATAGAATTGAATTTTCTATCATCATATTGGGAAGCTTTTTTAACTGATATGAGTCTAATCCAAATGAAGTTTACAACTATATTTGTAACGTGTGCACTACACTACCCATTTTGACAAACATGTACTGCTCTACACTATCAATTTTTACAAATATAAAGTATTCTAACTAACTTGTTTTTTATTTGTTTCTTGTGAAACCAAGTAACACAAATTAAGTTAAAAGCTAATATACATCAAGTTTTAAGTTACCTTTTCTTGTAAATCATCGCAACATTGCTTCCCTCTCTTTGGCTTCACAAATATTTACTCATTATATCTCAAAGCCTAACTGCAATTTTAACAAACCTATGAAAAGAAAAGAGTTTAACAAAGCACAACACAAAAGGCAGGCTAGGAAGCTAAACAAATATCTAGCCAACAATGGATGTTACTATTAAAGAAGATACATACATGTATAATAATCATGGTCAACAAAGGTTACCACTTTTAAACAACATGGAGGTTCTAGTCTGTTAGCAACTGACATTGTTCTTTCTTTCCAACTCTTGTCTCCAATAATCACAAATCATGACTACTATAGTTGGTGGCTATTTGTGGTGCTCTTGTTTCTTGGAATGCTTTATCGATAGCTTCAAAGACGATAAATAGAATATTTACTAATAGCTTTAGAGATGATGAAGGTAATATTCTGTTGGCACAAGCAAGCTTGAAGTAAAGAATTGATAAAGCCATGTGCATGAAGATCTTAAGTGTTTGATGAAGATTGATGAAGATCCTCTTGAAGATTAAGTTTTTAGTGTGTTAAATCTGTATATAACATGTTAAATGGAATGTGTTAGTGTTATACATTGTTGATAGGCTATGACATAGGTTAGGTGTCTTGTGTGCCTTAGTGTGTCTCTTTTAATCTATTAAAATGGGTTTTAACAGGTTAAAAGACTTGTTGTATATAGTTTCTAGTATGAATGCATTCAGTCAGTTGAATTATTTTTCAATTGACTGATTTCACTTAAGTCAGGTGAAATCAGCTGACTGTATAGAAAATTCAATCGACTATTTTCACTTAAACCAGACTATATAAATTGTGTTTTCGCGAGCAGAGGTGCGTATCTAAGTTTTTCTGAACAAAATCGTGTCATTACTCTCTAGGAAGCGTTCTCTCTCTACAATACAGAGCTGGAACTCATGTTTTAAAGATCTTGGATGATCTTGGAGGCATTTTGGCTTGTGAGTAGCTTGAAGAACACATGTATGGTTGGCTAGGGACAGCCACCATCAGGTTTGGACGTTTTTGTGCCTCTAGATGGTTTGCCTGATATGATTTTAGGTCTGCAGTGTGATTCTTGTAGGTTGAGGTTCTAGATTTTTTTGAGTCAAAAATCTTGTGTGCTTTGTGTTCAAAAGTGTAATCTTGGTGTTTGATTTGTAAATTTTTTTAATATAGTGGAAACTAAGCTTAGGTTGTCCTGGAAAATTGGATGTAGCTTTGTGAATGAGTGAACCAGTATAAAAACAGTTGTGCATTCTTCTTTCCCTCATCTCACTCTCTTTGAAACTCTTTAAAATCTCAAGAAAAATAAACAATTTGATCTTTGGTGTGATTCAATGCGTTATTGTGTAACTTGAGGCTTTATACTTGTTATAAATACTGATCGGAACATGTCTTGTATGTAAAAGATTGTTGTTTGAGTTGAATTCGCGAATTCTGCATTCTGCATAATTCTCCAGTATTTTAGCCGACTGATTTGTCTTTTTAATTGACTGTTTCATAGCATCAAGAACAATTTAGTCTGTTGTTTTATATTTTAATCGATTGAAAGTGTACTGGTCTGCTGCATTTACATCCAAACTTTTCAGTCCATTAGATTCAATTAAAAAAGAGTTTAAGCTTTCGAAAAAGTTTTATAAAGCCAATTCAACTCCCCCCCCTTCTTGGCTAAACTCACCATTTCAAAACTAACAATTTCTTGCAATGCTTTATAGTTAGCACACACAAAATATGGTCTTCTTATCTAAAACTAATTCAAAAACACTATATGATCTTCAAAAGCCATAATTAGCAAAAACATAAATTAAAACCATTCACTCTTGTACACAACTTTAGTTTTTGGGTTGAGTGAAAAAAGGTTGTCTCTTGTAAAAATATGAAAAGGATAGTGTAACCATAGAGAAATAGTTCGAAAGTTGGAAAAATGCAACAAACAATATAAACCATGATAATTTTCACCATGGTACCAACTACTTGAAGAAAAAAAGAAATGATCATCAAAAGACTCCAAAACATATCACCTTTATTCAATGAATTCCCAACACTAGTTCCACTACAATCAGTGGTAGAGCTCTTTAGGAGCTGCGGTCCGCCCCCCCCCCCCCCCCCCCCCCCCTCCTTCCCCCCTCCCAAATTTTTTTCAATTTTTTTTTATTTTTCAATTTTTTTAAGTTATATGTTTAATTTTTTTAAACTATATATATTATTAAATTTTTTAAATTTTGTCTATCTTTTTAAGTTAGGTAATAATATATTAAAATATAATAAAATTAAGTTAAGTATTTGTTTTTATTTTTTTTAAAGTATAATATTTAATGTTAATAAATAGTAAAATATAAAATCAAATATAATAAAGAAAAAAAATTATTAATATAATTTTCATTTTCTCTCTTATGAGTTTTTCATATATTATACTCATCTCTCACTTTTACCAAATTGTTTTTTGTTATTGAAGAAAAAAAAAAGCTAAACAGAAACTCATTATTTTTATCCTCATTTTTTAATATCTTCTTCCATTTTTAAAGAAAAAAGAAGGTAACTTTCTCTTGTCTCACTTGGTAATGAAATACCTGTTTAATATTTAGCACTATTTTTTTATCTTATGACATTTTGTATTTTGTTTAATTTTATGAATATAGAAGAGTAAGTAATGTATTATGTGACTTTTTTATAGACAATTTTTAAGTGTGCTTGATTATCATAATTTTTTGTAGTAGTTATGTCTCTTAATGTTTGATTAGATTATGATGAAAAAAATTTAGTATTAACTTTGTTTTTTAAATAGGTATATTGATGAAAAACAAAAGAATAAATTCATTTTTTAAAATTGCTAAAAGAAAAGTGAAGATCAAAACAGGACAATATCGTTACTCATCGCATAACAATGAAATGAAATGCTTGTGATGACTTTTGAATCGATATATGCACATTAGTAAAAGGAAAAATGAATATTTTGTAGATAATATGGTTATTTATATTGGAAAAATAATAGCTGAAAAAATGTAGTTATGATTGAATCATTTGATAAGTTCTAAAATATGAAAAAAATGATGATAATTTTTAGATATGTGTAATTTCTTTTATAGTTATAGTTATACTAAATTATATATTCATTTTTATTAAATTAGTAACAGTAATATTAAATATATAAATTTTAAGTATATTATTTTGGCTTCCCCAAAAATTTTGGTCAAGATCCGCCACTGACTACAATAGTAAACAAAAGTATGAGTAAGAAGCCATAAAAACTAAAAATAAATTTTCTATAGTTTTTTACCAGCAAACTCTTAAAGAAAAGCCTAATAGTTTAATACCATTAAGTCAATTTGCTTGAGAACTAATAATAATTGAATTGGTTTAGAAGAGAACTTTGCCAACATTATATACTGAATTTCAATATTATCTCATATAATTATTTAATTCACTAGTTCAAATTTGTTTCAGCTTCCAATTTGATGCTTCTGGTATGTTAGCACCAATATGGCATTACTAATGAAAATATTTTCAGTTCATTTTGATTCATATCTAAAGTTTGTAGATAATTTTGAAATTTATATTTTCCATTTTCCATTTAGATACAATGAGAAGGATTATTTTAGAATATTTGAGTTAAGATTGTTTTTGCTAGAAAAGATCATGCTGATGTAATAGTAATAGGAATAAAGAATAACCATCAGAGTGAAATTAACTGATGATTCTTTTACTTGAGACAAAACTGGAATGGATGCTCTAGATGGAATTAGAGTTGCTAATCTAAGAAAGAGCACAAAAAATAACCAAATTTAGAATCTGGATTACTTTATACTATGAATATCACTACTATCACAAAACAAAGTTGATAACTCTTGCGAAAAAGAGAGTTGAAAATGTGATTCAGAAGATGACAAAGGTTACAAAGTTACCTCTTGCAACAATTCCAATGGCAACAACATGAGCCTCTAATGGACCAATAACAACAAATGGAGCTTTTAGTGCATCTAAAATTTCATCAGTCACAATTCTCGCATGATGTCAAATATATAAAATGCCAAAGTGCATTATTACATATCTTAAATAAACAATGCACAACATCAAACATTCAATGTTTGTTTTTGGTCATGTTTCCATAACAATTCCATCTGCAAAAAGTTATTGAATTATAAACTAAACATGCAATAAGAAATTTAAATTTTGAAATAAAAACTTTGGTAAGTATGTTTTTATTTGTTAAACAAAAAGAATATTACACATGTATATAATATCCGTATAGTATTTTTGATACGAAATAACACCATACACTACAATAAAATGTGAGTATAAATTATTGCAAAATGGATGGTAATATGACATACTCATTTGATTAGAATAAGAAAAATTGAAAGGGTGAAAGAACCTTAAAACAAGGATATACATGTCTCTTCAAGTTGAATGTTATAAACAAAACAAACATGAAATTAAATAAAAATGAAACATGAATGAAGAAAACACATACTCATAGGCTTTGAAAAAAAAAACTTTTCTAGTAAATGGATCCATTCGAATAGCAAATAAAGAAGGAAGATTTGTTTGCAAAGGACACAAAAAGTCCTTAATCTTATTGAGAGAGATAGTTTGATACATAGAAATAGGCTCATATAGAGGCTTATAGCCTTTAAGGAGCCTTGGAAGCCCCAATCTCAACCTTGCCCACAAAATAGTACTTGACTGCCTTTAAAATCTGCTCTTGAAATTGTTGATTTAAGATTTGCCTTCAAACATCAATCCTCGACAACCAACATCCATACCCAAGATGAGAGTGATACCATCCTACCCACAACATTCTCCAACCTCCCAACAGGAAAAGAAAAAAAAACAGTTTAAAATAATATATTCTAGAAAAAGAAGATTGGATAAATCAAAATAGAAAAGCATGACAAAGATGAAAACCTAAATAGCCTCAGAATAACGGTGGATGAGTTCCAAGATTAAAGAGTGAAGATTCAAATTTCAAATTTTTTAGTTCAACAGTGGCACTTAACCCTATTTTGCGATGAAATGGAAAAGTATAGATGATCATACTGCTGAATTGAGCCTTATTGCGAAAGAAAAAAGAAAAAAATTAGAAAGAGATAGAAGAGAGTAAAAGGTGAGTTGAAAGGGGAAGAAGTGAACCATGAGTCCATTAACACAACAAATAGAGAAGAAGAAATAGTGGGCCAACTTTTAGCAAGCCACATTCTTGCATTTGAAGAGGTCAACTTTTTTCCTTTTTAGCTAATTCTTAAAAGCTTTCATTTTTCAAAATTTTGTGTTACTTTGTATGTTTCCTCATTGTGTATCTTTTATATATTATGTTTTCATTAAATACATTCCAATATCTACCTTTCTCTTTTCTCTTCCTTTACATTCAAACTTATATAACTACTTGATTAAATTTGTGTCCAATAACAAGATTCTAGGAACTTATGTGTGTCTTCAACTTTGATTTGAATCTTGAAATCCTAATAATGTTGTTCATCTTTCTCTTATAATTAATTGTTCTGAAGTTCCTAAATTCATACACATGGTAGAAATCTAAACAAGGTCAACCAAGGTGATTTAAGTTATTTTAATCAATTAAATCATTAAGTCTTGATTCTTATGAATTAATTTTTCAGAAAAAAAAAACATCAAATTAATGGGCTAGGTTTGTTTCAAACCTTGTTCTTATGATGTATACCTATTGATTAGAACCTTAAACTCTTTTTGTCGTGATTTATTGGTTGAACTTTGATTCTAAATCATGTTTTATTTATCCTACTTGTCTTTATTCATAATTGAAACCATATCAATTATAGTCTTGCAAACCCAAATCACTTTTTCGCAAGCTTTGTAGACCTACACAAATCAACCTTGTGATCATCATTGACACTTCATTAAACCACTTTAGTTACTCTATGTTTAAGAACCACAATAGACAAGTTTTTTTTTCACTTCAATCTTTATTTGCTAATGATGAAGGTTCCTTGGTGCCTAAATCAATGAACAAATAGTTTATTTGAATGTTTAAGGTTATTGGGCTCTTGAAGTAGGTGTTGTAGGAGAAGTGGTAATGGTTCCAACTCAGATAAAGAACTATGAAAAGGTAGAGGAAGAAGGTAAAATTAATCTAAATGTTATGAATTAATGTTCGTCCATTGATTTTATACAGTTACTCATATGATTGATATGATTGATATTGATATGATTCATTACTCTTTATATAAATATTTGTATTAACTATTTGATTTGTATCCTTTTTGGGTTACATGTTGTATCTATAAATAGGACTCTTCCTATTAGTAATAAGACACACAAAAAAGTTGTTCTCATTCTCTCATTCTCTATTCTTCCTTCTATTCTTCTCTTTGTTATTAGTTTTATTTCATAACACGTTATCAACACAATGCTTCAACCCACTAAGGCCTAGTGGAAGCTTTTGATCTTTAAGGACAATGTTCTGCGTGTCTTAATCCAGGCTCTTTCTAATACTTTCTTCATTTACAATTTTATCTTATATTCTTACTCTTGTGATAAAAATTATTTCACTTTATTAATTATCTTCTCAGTCTTATTATTATTATTAATTTATTATTATGATGATTATTTTTATGTACTAATTTAAACATGTCAAACCTTTCAACTTTTGAATTTGTGACCCTTGATATTAGAAGGAGAATTCCTTATATTGGACTTTAAATGTTAAAATACATTTTGGATGCAATGGGTCTTAGTGATACCATTAAAAAAAGAGAAATAAAGCATTTGGGCAACTAATTTGCTCCTGTGACAACAATATTGTGAAAAGAAATTCCACAAGTATTATGAATTTATTCCATGCCTTTGTATGGTTGGACAAAACAATGAAGCTTTTGATGAAAAATCATAAGATCCGCCCAACTGGTTCTTCTCCATTCTCAAAAGTGAATGTAATAATAAATATTATGAATTTATTTCATGCCTTTTTATGGTTGAACAAAGCAATTAAGCTTTTGATGAAAAATAGTAGATCCTCCCAACTAGTTTTGCTCAATTCCTATAAGTGAATGTAGTAATATTTTTATTTACATTTTCACGGTCATAGTTGTGGCCTTGGTTGTGGTTGTAGTTGTAAGACCCATGAAATTTAATTAATGAAATAAATAATTAATTAATAAATGTGGGTAGTAGGAGCCTTTATGGCATTTAAAGCTGGTTGTTGTGACGTGAAATACTACTAGCTTAAATGGTTAAGAGTACATAATTATGTTATAGGACTTGGGTTCAAGTCCTATGTATGCCCAATTATGTGCTATTTAATTTATAATTATTTTAATAATGTGCTGGATCATGATGAGTGATAATATAATTATAGAATTATGTGAATTATCACGAAACATGAATTGGTTGAATGGTGTAGACCCAGAAGAAGGGTTTTTGGTTCTTGTCATTGTGTCATAGTCAGAGGAATACGAAATTGGAGAGTGATCAAAGAGGAACTCCCAAGAATCTCCATTTTTAGCAAAGGAATTCAGGTTAGGGAAGCTTTATGCGCTAATTTTATTTTAAGTTTGATTGGCATGCTAAAGAGATTAACCTTACGCGTTAATTCCATGTTTAAATCTGAATGGCATGCTAAATAGAGTAACTTTACGCGTTAAGTTTATTTTAAGTCTGAAATGCTAAATAGAGTAACTTTACGCATTAATTTTGTTTTAAGTTTGATTGGCATGCTAAATAGAGTAACTCTACACGTGAATTTGATTTTAAGTTTGAAATGCTACATAGAGTAACTTTATGCGTTAATTTTACGATTAAGTCTGATTGGCATGCTAAATTTAGTATGCTTATGCCTGAGATTTTATTCCATTAAGTTAGTATTTTTGGAAATTTCCAGAAACTGTCTGGTCGGTGATGAACTGCCGCCAGACAACTCTTTCTTTTTTAGGTCATTTAGGGTTCCTATAGAGGAACCACCTGCCAAATATAGTGTAAAATAGCATGTTTGACCAACGTTGACCCGCCCTTGCCTAGAGTTGACTGGTTGACCAGTCTTGACTCTTTGATAGCCCATTGAGAGGCTGCCACGTGCCAGCGTAGTATCTCTCTCTCCATTAGGGTTTGACTATTGTGAGTGGTTGCGCGAAGGTTATTGTGGTTGTCGTGGTGGCGGCGGCAAAGCCAGAGGGCTGGGTCCGCGGCTGTTGCAGAAAAATGGTGAGGGATTCGCGTGCTAGAGCTGCAGCGACGTTGCGGTGGTGGTTGCAGGTTGCGAGTGGTGCCTCCATGGTGGTTTTCCGGCAGTAATGTTTCGAAGTAGACGGTGGAGCGTAGAGGAAGCCTTGAAAGTCTGTCATTGGTGTTGCTACGGAGGACGAGGTGGTGGCACGACGGAAGTGGCATGTTGTAGCCGTGTTGCGTGGGTGCCACAAGTTATGCGAGCGGTGCTGCAATGGCGAATGCGACGAATCAGAGAAGACGAGGCGCGGATGAGTGCAGGGGTTCCGGTGAGCTTGAAGAGGTGCGAAGATGGTGCAACCATGGAGTTTTCTGGCAACATGATGATGGAGGAAGAAGGAGGCACGAAGTAGACGAAATGGAATTCCAATTGGGTTGTTGTAGATGACAAAAATCATGGCGCGACAGAGCAAGTGCGAGTTGCGATGGTGGTCGGAGGCTAGAGTGTTGGCGAGGCCGTGCGAGAAGGAGAGAGGGTGATAAGGTGTCATTTAATGATTGGGTATTTTAGTGAGGGGAGGATGGATGATGTGGCAAGTTTTAAGTGGTTATTTTAGTGAGTGAAGGATTGAGGACGTGGCAAACTTTAATTGGTTATTTAACTGAGTGGAAGATTGCCACGTGGCGTAATCTAGTTGAGTAGAGTATAAGTGATATAAGGGGTGCAAATTAGTAAAAAGAAGGGGTGCAGAATAGAGTTAGAAAGTCCAATTGCAGAAGGGGGTGTAAACATGAAAACTGGAGGTGCATTTAGCTCCCGAAATATCTCTTTTCAGAAATAGATAGCCAATTTCAGGAAGGGGTGTAATCATGAAAAGTGGAGGTGCATTTAGCTCTAGAAAAATCCTTTTCAGAAATGGATAGCCCAATTGCAGAAGGGGTGGTGTAAACATGAAAATTGATGGTGCATTTGGCTCCTGAATTATTCCTCTCCAAAATTCTGATTTTTGGACTTATTTTATGACTTGAAATATTCACAATTTACACTCTTAAGGACCTAAATTAAATTACAGTTGCATTATTAAACTCAAGAATATCCAATAATATATTATGCAACTAAATACAATTCTTAAGAGCAAAAATGATATTAAATCCCCAAAATTTAAACACTTAATGAGAGCAAAGGTTCAACCCATGATACCCTCCTGGCGGTGTGGAAGCGGGTAGCGCCTGGAGGTATGTGTCCCCCGCCAAGCGATTTTACTACAGCAATATTTATGTTCTTACTCTTGATGTGCATGATCTACAAAGCTTTAGTGATGCCTTAAAGGTCAATTTGTTGGTGTTCCTTGAGTTGTGGCTCAGTCCCTTGAGTTGACCTCAGGATAGGGGTTAAGCACGTGGCATTCCTCGAGTGTGACTCAGAATGGCATCCCTTGAGTTGAGTTCGGGATGGCGGATGAACACGAGGAACCCTTGAGTTAAGCTTGGGTTGGTGAGTGTTGCCGGTGTGAGTGTGCTGGTTGTGGCTAGTACGGATGGGTCTAGATGGATTGCCCTCGTCAGTGATTAGCTGATGAGTTTGGTAGTCTTGGGACGTTACGAACTATGTTCGTATTTGGGAACTCCACCTGGAGTTACGGTGTGAGATCCGTAGCATGGTTTCTCGCACGTGCGCTATCGGTTGTGGCCGATAGGTATGGCAGCAAGACATCTTGAGGTAGTCACTAGAAGACGTAGAACACGATTAACATGGTTATTGCCAGGTGGTATGAAATCAAAGGATGAAATTCCTTTGGTGTGATTGTGTGATATATATATA
>Ga0214543_1006935_pt1 | contig 19800 bp, 9 predicted proteins | sample CNSS2metaG_FD_160094 | JGI IMG/M metagenome (GOLD analysis project Ga0214543, IMG submission 160094) | Root nodule microbial communities from cowpea collected in UCLA plant growth center, Los Angeles, California, USA - CNSS2 | ecosystem: Host-associated > Plants > Roots > Nodule | place: USA...
AATTGTACTATTTTTGAACCGAATTGTACTATTTTTGAACCGAATTGCATTAATTTTGAACTGAATTGTATTATTTTTGAACTGAATTACACTATTTTTGAACTGAATTACACTATTTTGAACTGAATTCGTGTGTACGTACGAGTGAGTCTACTAGTAATACTTGAAAGTGTTTAGAAAACTACAAAATCCTACACAACATGATAAATTTCGTATTTCATAATTCTTATTGAAAATAAGCATAATATTTCAATACATCAAAATCAAAATATTAATATATCTTAATACATAAGTTTATGTAATTAAAATATATTTATCGAACTAAAAATTAATAAAATATATTTACTTTTATAATTTTATATATTTTTATTTTATGTAACTAAAACTAAATCGGAAATTAAATATAAAAATATGACTTAAATTTATATTTTTACATTTTTCTTAAAAACATAATATATTTACAATTCTGTTTCTATATATAACATACTTATATATTTATAAGTGTATTATTAATTTTATACAAATAAAAATTAATTTTATTATATTTATTTTGTAAATAAATTTGAATTCTCGCTAATAGTGATAATTCTTTTATAAACAACCTTTTAAAAATATATTATTATTACTTGTTTATTTTTATTGTTGCTGAATTCATTTATTTATAGTTAGAGTATACTTATATTTATATTCTTCTATAATAATTCTATATGTCATTTCTTGACAACTTAATTAATTGTTCACAACATTAACATAGTAAATTAAATATAAGTTAAACAATGTATTAACAAAATTAATTTGTGAAAGAATATTACTATTTCCAAATATCAATTTCTTTAAAAACAAAAATATTATTCATACAAAATATAACAATTAAAATTTAATAATATTAAACTAGAAGAAAGAAAAATCCATTTAAAATTCACGTATATCAAACCAAATTGATGGAAAAGAAATAGCTAAATTCGGGTGGTAGATAATCCATTGTAATTGAGATTGTGGTTTAGTTAGGTATATAAAAAATAAATTTGGATAATATTGAAAAAAGAAAAATATTCAGTTTATGCTATAGTTTACAGGCTGCTGGGCTCATGTGGGTAATTGAGTTTCCATGAGAATCAAGTGACAACAATAAGAATAGGTTCCACTTACAGCACTAGAAAATTAAAGAAAGAGTTCAGTGCAGTTATGTGAGTAGTTAACTATTATAAGTTCAGTTTTTCAAAACTTAAACTAATAAATAGTATAATTCAGTTTTCCTATTAATAGTTCAGTTAGTTTTAGTTTAATATAGTTCAATTAACTATAGTACAGTATGGTTAAGTTATTTTTGCCCAACCCTAATCGATATGTATCGGCTAAAATACTTTGTCTAACTAAATCTAACACGCAATGTTTTTTTTATATACGTTATTTATTTATTAGCCATTTTACGAAAATTACTCAAAATTCAGATGAAAATACACCAATAATTCTTTCACTTTTGAAATTTACACAGTTATCGCTTCACCCATTTTAACCCACAATTGAATAGAGGTACATCAGACCTATATAATTTCCTCTTGAATCACCAATATTCGTATCATTAGATTTAACAGAAAACCTGAGACCTTTCGAACAACAAAAGCAGAAAATAGGATTTTGTACGGCTACGAAGTGCACCATTTCACTCTAAAATAAGGAAAAACTGAAACTTCTTTTATCACTCTGTGATGATGCAATGAATATTACTCAAACGTGCTGGATATTTCATTGCAGTATACCTGACTGCATGCGCTTATCTACTCTTCTTGTTCCACCATTGAAGCAAGGGATATAAAATTTGAAAAGGTAACTGTAAGGAATACAACCTAATTTGGTACCTATTTTATCAGCAAGTTTGTCTGTTTCTACCTTAGTTTTGGTTGTAGACAAAACATGAGAACTGCATATAAAGTCTAAGACTCTTCACATATATTCCGTAACACAATTACATAATCATATGAATTCTGAAAAAATATTTGGGAAGTGAAATCATACTCTTGCAGGAAAAGAAAAAAAGAGAAAACTTCCTGTGTTTACAAAGATGTCATAAACCAAGGTTTCTGGGAACTACTCTGCAGTATACCCCATTTCCAGTCGCAACCAAGGATAAACAGAGAATTGTAAGAAAAATTTGAACCATTTCTCGATTTGTGCGTGTCATCCTTGGACAGGTATGATAAATAACGGAAGGGTAAGTAAAAGAAAATATATGATGAAACCAAAATCCATTTCTTCAAATTTAGAAAGAAATTAATGATTACAACAATCTTCAGGACAAGCAATTTGCCAAATTAAGGAAAGTGAGATAAAATATAAACCAGGTACATGGAACATTGAAGTTTTCTCATTACAGAAAAGAGATCATAAAAACATGTAGCAACCGGAAATTGTCACATTTCACACAATATAATAGCATTAGCATCCTAGGCCAGTTGGGGCAGCAGAGGTGGAGAAGCAGCACCTGGGACAGCACCAAGACAGAAGCAATATGAGCATCACTACTTTTTAGGATAAATCAAATTCTCCTAATTTTTATAGTGTTTTGCAACAGAGGTGGAGAAGCAGCATCCGGGACAACAGCAATATGAGCATAACTACCTAGCCTACTCGTACAACACAATCTATATTAGTATAAAGTAGAAAAATCATTGCTGATATTAAAATTATCAAGTTCAATTACCATGTTGATCTAGTAGCCTTAAAAACATGGTGAAATTGTGAAATTGTAAGGTGTGAAGTAGTATCTCTTGTTACACTTCTTTGTAATGCTTAATGTCAAAGAAATCCAGGAGTCAAAAAGTAGATGAGCATATTTGAAATCTGAACAGCTACTTTAATTTGATGATATTTGAGTTTCAACTTTTGTATAAGCATATTAGTCCCCAACTCTACACATACATCTAAAGGATATGTTACACTAGGTACACACTAAATTAGTTTGCTTTAGAACTAGTTGTGAATAAATTTTAAATTGCAAAGGAAATGCATGGTAACATGCGTACCTTCACTTACTCTCATAATTTTCTTCTTTATTGAGAGCCAATCGAAGACCTAGAACAGTTGGAACTTGGTTTACCCTTATGAAAAAGCTTGAGAAGACAATCTCTTCTAAACTTGGGGTCTTGTTTTGCTATGGCTATATATTTATCAGAGGTTGGACCATGATGTATGAGCAACCACCGCTTATGTGCATCTTTTAGAGGTAAAAGCTTAAGATCTTCACCATATTGCACTGATAAAACCCCCGAGTAACCCAGTTCCCTCCGCAACTTTGCCATTTTCTTGACATCTGATGTGGGCGGAAAAATTGGTTGCCTCTCCGTCTGCCCATCGATGCAAGTTTCCGAACATGCATTTTGCACTTCTTCCATGTCTTCAAATGTTAGAGGGCCTTTCCGGCCAGATAATGGCCCAAACACAGGATGCCCAAACACAAAATGAATAGTGTTCTTGAAAGGGATATCCATCAATCTGCTCAATGAAGGATCTGCAATATAGATATTATAATATCCCCGGACAACTGAAAGTATGTCAGGCAACGAGGCCTTACTGACATATGGATTCTCGTAAAAAATATTTCTTGAAATTTCATGCCACAAGTTGATGTTGCTCTAACTTGTGTATTGGTCGTATGGCGGTCGTGTACCACGAGCTAATGCCAGATGTTTAAAAACCTCCCTTCCATTCCCATTCAGTATGTAGGGCTGCAAAGAAGAAAACATACAAGTCCGAAATCCAGAATAAAATTGATATACAAGCCTAAATATTACCAAATTACATACCTTGTTAGAATCAAAATTGTTGATGGAACTATCACATTCGCTGTCAGTAGTTCCTAAAAGGAAAATTGAAAATTAGACAACTAGCAACAACAATCAAAGAACAATATGAGCAATCAGATAAATTGTCCAACCTAAATCTTTGCAATGAGTAAGAGTAGAACTTGAAGAATCAAAACTTTGATTCAGGTGTTGGTTCTCGTCCATCTCACTGTCATCACAAGCAGCGAATGCAACTTAAGAAATCACTAATCACAGAACCAAAGTTCCAAACCAAATACATAACCAAATAAATAGTCCTAAAAATTCCATTTCAAGCAATCAAATAGTCCTTCATTCAATCTTCACCGGTTACGGTTGTTAGATGCACCCTTAGAACAACTCCCCTCCACCACGTTTCCATTAATCACCAAGGCAGTAACCAAAAACCAATAATCACCGGTAATCACCAGAATCAGTCAAAAAACAAGGCAGCAGTAATCACCAGAATCAGTCACCAAAAACAACAGGGCAGCAGTAATCACCATAAAAACAGTAATATAATATCAACAAAAATAACAGAAACAAAATCAATAACACAGCAATCAATAACACAAATAACAGAATCTAACGAGCAAGGGTAACAGCAGGCGAATTAGGGCTCAAAATTAGGAGAAAGGGTTCGAAATTGAAAATTGGAAAATTGAGGATGAATTAGGGTTCGAAATTGGGGAAAGGGTTCAAAATTGAAAATTGAAAAATTGGAGACGAACACGAACCTGTGGTGGGTGCGGTGGTCGGAAAACGCGAGGTCGTGGCTGCGTTACGTTCGGCGTTGCTGCAGTGGCTGTCGTCGTGCTCTACCAAACGGGGTGGTGATGGTGGATGGATGGTGGCTGTGGTGGTGGAAGGAAGCTTCACCGAGAGAGAAGAGCGAAGGAGAAGGTGGTTGTGGTAGAAGTTCAACAAGAGAGAAGAAGAATGAGAGAGATGGTGGTTGTGGTGGGGGAAGCTTTACCGAGAGAGACGATGGTTGGCTGTGGTGGTGAAAGTTGAGAAGAGAAAGTGAGAAAGTGGCTGCGTTTTTTTACGTTAGTTTAAACTGTTATGACTAAGGTCACCAGAAGTCACTTAGACAGAGCATCTTCAAGAAATGGAAGAAGAAACGAAAAGCGCAATCTGAAGAAAAGAAATCTTCAAGCAATGTTGAGTATCCATGGCAAGCAAACAAGATGCATCTCTCAGAATAGAAACCCAGAAATGATGAATGAAAGAAGATCCAAGTATTTTAATTCGTAACCATGATGACTCTGCTCTACACACTGCACACCGTACACTACTGATGTGAAGTAGCACTTAGGGCATTACTTGGAGAGGAGGAAATTAAAAATAAGATTATAATGTTTACTGAGAGAGGAAGAAAACATAAATTACTTTTAAATAGTAAAAGTATTTTATTATTTCTAATTACTAATCTATACTTACACTCTCAATTAATATTGATATTGAAGAAAAGACATGTGACAATGTCGTATGAAAAGTAAGGTGCAGAGTTTGCAGAGCAGAGTCATGATAGGGCTGTAGCTATAGATATGATGATAGTGGTTAGATATTCATTTTTTATCTTCAAAATTATATTGAACTTACTTCTTGCTTGGTTCCTGTGTATCTTTTCTTCTTCATTACACAGATTCAGAGAAAATTTTCTCAGTAACACATTACTAATATTTTGTTAAGTAGCAACTAGGTGTTTTATTTTGATCCTATTATGTCGGAAAATGATATGTTAACAAAGTTTTTCTTACAAACTTTTTGACAAACTATTAATTTGGGTAAAAAAATATTATTTTATTATTTTATTTTAGTTAAATAATAAAAAAATAATATATTTTAATTCTATTTAAGGAAAGTTTGTGAACTTTGTCAAAATATTTTTGTCAAAAGATCATTTTCCTATTATGTCCCACACCGATCACACTGGAACATACGTAGAAGATCAATATAGCCTGGCTAAGGATGATACACAAATCAAGGAATGGTCCAATTTTTTTTTTATACTTTTTAGTTTAATTAATATTTTATACTTTTCAGAAAAAAATTAATTATATTGTTAAAGATTAAATCGTAAAATAGTAAAAAAATATATAATTAATTTTTACAATTTAAATAATAGAAAATTTTTATTTATTTAGTAGATAATTTTTATTTAGAAAAATAGTAAATTTTAAGAAAGAAGATAAAATTTATAAGATAGAAATAAAAATAAAGAAAAAAAAATCCACTTTTATACATAAGAATTTAATTGTAGATTTATAAATGGAAAAAATTCCCAAATATCATATTACTTTATAAATTTATTTGCCGGGCCTGACATGTCTTTTGGGATAAATTGATTTTTCTTCGTAAATTTATATTAATTTAGGAAGCATGTATCAGAAAATGCTTTTGCGAAAAAGATGATAGGTTCAACCAAATAGATTTAACTATTTTAAAGCATGTTTTTTATATATAATACAGTCATACACTCAGATAACTATAATTAAATATATTATTTATTCTACGTTATAAATTATAATCATACATAATATATATATATATATATATATATATATATATATATATATATATTCTAATTTAGGTGAATCTATTTCTATGTTGTGCTATTTTACTTTTAGTTTTCACAAAAATGTGAACACTCGAAATTATACGCTTTTGTTAACACTGGTTATTAATAATAAAAATATGCAGCATTATATCTTTATTATATATACTAGTCATTAACAATAAAAATACCTAACATTATCTCTATTTAATTTAAAATACCCATCTTACACACGTAGTAATGGCAGCTGAACAGTTATTCTGAATCTTTGTTTTCATTATTAATACATATTGAAAGTCAAATACCAATTAAATATATTAAAATGTTGTTCCATTCAAATAAGATTTCTAATTATTGGATCCTTCCTTTCTTCAACCATGCTTACAAAAAAAAAATGTTAACTCAACATGTGTTTTAATTTATTATTAAGTTAAATTAATTAGTGGTTAAGATACTAGATGTATCCATGCATAATTCTAAGAACTAAGAACAAGTTGATTGCAGGAATACAGGAAACTTGATCCTTATTTCACAAAAGTCCATAACTGAAACATAAGGAGAAAATGTTAGTTCTTAGTAATGTAACATAGAAGAAGAGTTAATAGTTCTGCAGAAGTGTTAGAATCTCTGATGGTGTTGTTAGAGATATTAATTTCATATATAGAAAGTCAGAGCCATTTGATTATTGTTAATTTCAATAATAGCCGTACTGTGTCCCTTAAAGGCAGTGTTGGGACATTCCAGTTGAATAAATAAGCATTAAAAAACCGTCCATTATTGAGTTTACATTAACTTAAGCTTTCCCACAAGGAACCACATAAGCAACTTCACTTATTAAATTGCAAATGATTGCTATATATTGGGTCCTATAATTCGTGAGTGTTAGACTTGTTTGGTATTTTGAATAGAATAAAATAACAGAAGAAAAAGTCTCCATGGGTATCTGCATATCCTCTGAATCTTCAGCGATTCATGGAGCGCCTGAAGAAGCTCGTGATGAAAATGTGTTAGTGTTTGAAGCAACCAAGCTTCTAAGGGGACTATCCTCTGCTTACTCTAAACAAGGTACCAAAGGGCTCAACCAAGATGCTGCAACACTTTGCCAGGTACATGTTTGTTATAATGAAACTATCTCTGACTATTTTTTTTTTTCTTCTGAATCCTATACTCACTACGAAGCACGTGAAATTTATTGTAACTTCTCTTCCTGCTTCCTTTATTAGGTTTATGGGACGACAAACGCAGCGTTTTGTGGAGTTTTTGATGGGCATGGAAGGAATGGTCACGTAGTGAGTAAAATAGTGAACAACCGTTTGTGTTCACTCATAGTGGACCAGAAAAAAGTGCATGCAAATATTGAAAAAAAGAACAGCATAAGCCATGTGGAGACAGTAGAAGACGAGTCTTCAGCTCTATTAAACAAGAATTTTCAAGAATGGAAAGAAGCCATTCTTGATGGTTTCAGGGTGATGGACAAGGAGGTGAAGTTACAAGAGAATCTGGATTGCTCTTGCAGTGGAACTACGGCTGTGATTGTCATAAGACAGGTAAACCAAGTGAACCGAATCTTTGATCATATCATATGTGCCTCAGTTTTTGGTATTTAGAATGGAAAATATATAGTAAGTAATAAGCATGCGTATGGATAAATTAACAGGGTGAAGATCTTGTCATAGCTAACCTTGGTGACTCGAGAGCAATCTTGGGGACAATCTCTGACGGTGAAATCGTGCCCATTCAATTGACCACGGATATGAAACCTGGATTACCTTGTAAGGCTAATATCACCGTTCTTGTTGAAGCTAAGTAAATTAATGTGAGCCTAAAAGAAAATGAAAAGTAAATAACGTGAAATGCAGGCGAAGCAGAACGAATAAAAGGTTGTAATGGGCGTGTATTTGCCCTGAAGGAAGAACCACACATCCAGCGAGTGTGGTTACCAGATGAGAACTCTCCAGGTCTAGCCATGTCTCGGGCTTTTGGGGATTTCATGCTCAAAGACTATGGCATCATTGCCATCCCTGAAATTTCGCATCGCACTCTAACATCTAGCGATCAATTTATTGTTCTTGCAAGTGATGGGGTAAGTGTTTTATTTTGCATGTTAATTTGCTTGTTTGGATTTTTCTTTATTGAGTTTTTGTTTTTGTGATTTAGGTGTGGGATGTGCTGAGCAACAAGGAGGTTTCCTCAATTGTGTGGGCAGCAGACACTGAGAATGAAGCAGCAAGGGCTGTAGTGGAAGCAGCAGTTTTAGCATGGAAAAACAAGTATCCTTCTTCCAAGTTAGATGACTGCACTGCCGTTTGCCTCTTCCTACAGAAGAAGCCACACTTTCTACCCGTCAAAAGTGGAAATCCCTGATAAGGCCCTTTTTTCTTGGTAACAAAGTTGCCATGTGAATGTTCGTTGGGAAGTTAGATGACAGATACAAGCCATATAGAAAGCTGATAAGAAGATGTACTGCTTCTGTTATTCTCTGTTAGCATCCTCTGGTTTCTCTTTTCTACTTTATAAATCTCCATGTATCTCCTATAATATAATCTTCTACTCCACTTAATACACCATGACTTCTTTTTCTATTAAATTTTGATGAGTGGTGTAATCGGATGATAATTAACAACCCTAATTTCAGGCGGTGATAGTCTGCTCAATTATCAGGAGTATTACCTTTGCACAGCCAGATTATACAGAAAATTAAAAATAAGCTATGTGATTGAGAGAAAAGGAAAGAAAAAGAATAATATTAAAAAAAGTGTAATAAGATACTTTTCGAATAATACAACTTATAATTGTATGAGGATTAATAGGTGTATGTTTATAATTTTTCTACATAAATAATCTAAAAGAAATAGTCGCTTTTCGAACTCAAAGAAAGACGCGCTGACAAACCTAAATTTTGCGAAAACGTCGGCCAGCTGGAAGATCAATACGTCCAGCAGTGATATCTTTTCTCTTTCCATTTTGTGGCTTTTATTTTTTATTTTTTATTTTTGCCCGCGAAACTATATATTAGATGGCAGTAAGGCAAAATGAATAAAGCCCTGTTTTTACCATAAACATCATTTTTCCTTATAATGAATTGTTGCACAAGCCAAAAAACAAAAACGAGAGCCGCAGGGAGAGGAAAAGGGAACAGAAGGAGAATGAAGTATAGCTCCAGTCCCAAAGGAAAAATGAGGGATGTGTCCGTAGAATTCCATCTGAGAGGGAAGAAAAACTTGTCAAGTGATGAAGGCCACTCTACTTCCAGATTCAGGTTGCATCATTGACTGGATTCTCTCCCAGAAGATCATCATCATATGATACTGGTATCCTTAACCTATCATGCACAGATATAGGTTTTTCTTCAGAAGGTGCTGGCTCATGTTGATTCTGCAGCTGGGAAACATGAAAATTACTGTCCAAAACATTGGCCTGATCCCTGCCAGAGAATGAAAAGGGCACTCCTTGAGAAGAATCGTCTTTCTTTGGCACAGGTCGTTGCGTCACATTAGGCTGCTTGAATTGTTTCTGCATTACGATAAACATGAAGCACAAAGGCAAAAACAGAACCAGTTAGTAAACAACAACGAAGAATTTCAAGAAGCATTTGTTCGTCATAATTAGTTAAGAAGATGGAATGATGAAAGGGATAATCCCAAACAATTCAGCAATCTTGGTCAGAGGTTTGAACACGGATTAAAATAGATATCTCGATCACAAATTTGGCCCAAATTTTTTGCTTTATGTTTCAAAAATCTCAATCACAAATTATACCAAAAAACAGAATACCATTAAGCGCAAACAAATTTCAGCAATGCCCTCATCTCAGAACCAGAGGCATTGGAGCTGATAACCAAATTTTCTTTGCATAGTGGGGATTTGTTCTTTTCCATTAAGGTTAATTGAAGTTGAATTGAAGTTGCTGGAGCAGAAAACCTGTCCATATTACAGAATCTGAGGATATAATTGAACAAAGTATGCCTCTAACATCCACGGGTACATATTTCAAGAAGAAACATCGCAAGGCTTCATCCTTGTGGGATCTCGGTAAATCAGTGTGTAATCATGTCTGTCAGTGTCAACTCGATTTTCTCACCAGTTACCATTTCACACTTAAGTAAACTACAAATTACAGTTTTAAGAGATCCAAGTCAAAAAATGCTAACCATAACTTTCTTAACCTTACATGCTTATTAACGCCATACCAATACCATACACACTTCAGAAATCAAAGGCAAACCTTTAAAACAATGAGGCCCTTCCTTACTTTAGTTGGATGGAAAAAGAACCCCTTCTTACAAAAAACTCGCGGTGATTAAATAAAAGAAACTTTATTGTAGTGAGAAACCACATTTAGGCAAATTGTCAGATGATACTACCCCCCTAAAAAAGAAAAAATTCATTGTCGCTGGATAAACGGGAACAATACCTTTTATCTTTTGAAAAGATTGTATCAACTAGACAGCTTGCCCAGATTAGAAATTAACAAAAGAATAACAAAATTATGAAAGGTTAAAAAGTCACACACCTCAAACTCCTTTGTTTTTTTCATTATCTCTTTAAAGACCTTCGGTTCCCTAACTTTTAAGATGCTCCACAATATGCCACCCCCTGTCCGGAATCGTCTACCATCAGCTGTTCTCTGGCCGCCACAAGCCTGTATTGCATCCACCTGTAACTTCCCCACATCATTATACTAGTTTACAACGTATCAATTAGAAAATTGGGGCAGATTATAAATTAACAAAAAAGAACGAAAATGGTACTCTCAGTAGAAATTGAAGGGTACAAGTGTAGTTAATACACAATATGAAAATAGTTGATATTACTGTGATTCCATGCAAAGCACAAAACACATGTAATAGAATATAAGGTTTAATTGTACTTTTGCTCCTTAGTATTTTTTTACTTAAATTTAGTCCCACAATATATTTCCAACAACTCCTTCCATATGTTGGTTTAAGGTGAATTCAAGATATTGAAATCATTTGAAAGGTTCATAAATCATTAAAAAAACAAAAAAGAGGATTTGGGTGATACAGGTAGAGGTAAACCGATAGATACCTATTAGTAGTTGGTTAAGTGTCCTAGTGAAGGAATTAGTTAGTTGGGCCGGCTGAGATAGTACAAAACAAACATCATATATTGCAAAAAAGAGGAGATTGGGATTTGAGAGAGAAATCATCTTAATATTTCAGAGAGGATTAGACTTCTTGACAAAGTGAAGAGTCCTGATCTTGAATATCCAAGAAAATGGTGGGTTTTGCATCCTCTAACCCTACCCTATGCCACATCATAGATTATGCTAAACCAGTTCTATCAACTGGAATCAGAGCTTTGATTGTGCGGCTGTGTATTAAATCTTGAAGATGATTCCAACATCTGATGGAGAAAAGGCTTACTAGTTGCTGACCTAGACAGAACAGTAATTTAAAGCCACAGGAACATGCAAAGGAAGAGAAGCTATCAAATGGTAGCTAACAGAGAAATTGCACAGAATGCAGCCTGGTGGATGACTTAAAGATGCTACACAAAAAGTTCAAACCCAAGTGTGATTATAATCAATTGCATCGGTATGCCAGAACTGCAAAATCACGGGGAGCTAAGTAAAACAAAAATGAAGATGACGAACCTTGGGTGCAAGAAAAGATAACAGAAAAGAGTCTGAGAACAAAACAAGGACCAAGGAAAACAAAAGAATAAAGCTACAAGAACCGGGCGAAGCCCAACAACATTACCCACATAATCAAAAAACAAAAAGAAAAAGTGAATTTCCTGAGATCAAGAATCATAATGGTAAGGATTGCATCAATGGCAAGTTGAAAATCTCTTTATAGATTACAAAGATGAGGCAAAAATTGAGGGAAGTCCTATCTTTGGCATGAAGGAGAGGCAAGGACTGAAACAAAGGCAGCTATTCTTTATTCTTTAAGACCGGATTGAGTCCAGTTTCTCAAATATCCCAGGAAATCATTCATTTGTATCTTCTAATCCTAGCCTACAGCAGCTACCACACATTGGCACAGCAACTGGGATTTCAGGCTTATTGAAAAACCCTGATTTCCTCTAGATTCTGAACCAGTTCGTTCAGAAACTGATAACGGTCCTAGAGGAATAAAATTTGCAGGTAAACCGAAACACAACTCTGAAGCCATTACACCAAATAGAAAAAGAAGAAATTACATCAAATAGAAAACGAAGAAATAGAGAGTAACTGATACAATGATTGGTTATAATATTACAAAATTACAATAAAGAAGCACCTAGTCCCTTTACTTGATAGTGCTATGGTAGTGCAAAAATCCTTGCAGCGTAAAGCAGCAGATTTCAGGAAGCAAACGATTTTCCAACAAAATGCTAGATCAGCAGTTAAATGCAACCTTCAGCGTGATTAATACACAATTAGGTGTTATGGTAAATCCGTTTAAAATATAAACTAACAGAGCACGATTTTCCTGTCTAGACATAACAAAAAATTCCTTACAGTACCTGGCATATTTAATGTTAAATCTTAAGTTTACCATCAACAGTTCCTGATCTGTTAGCTATTCGGCCATACAACTTAACTAAAAAAGAAAAGAACGTTGAAAGAGGTCATGCCAAAATCAAATAATAATCACGATAATAAGCAGTACATTGAAAAAGAGATTCAATTTGGCTTTGAAATTGTAAGTTGCCACAATGAAGTGGACAAAAATGACATATGCCCAGTTTGTTTGTGCTTTTTCTTTAAAGAAAAAAATGTTTATAATGTAAACACTTCTTTAGTCATTTTTGTGCCTTTTTTCTTCTAGAAGCCGAGTAGTTTCTAGACAAAAAATTGTATCATAGAATCAATTTTTTAAAGCTTAACAAATGAGCCCTAGAGAACCATTAGCTTCCTTTTCACCAGCACATGCTTAATAAATTCTTAATGGGACCAAAAGGAGAAAACGTTCTCCATATATGCATAACTGACAATATGAAGCAACAAATATTGACATCAACCTTCACAAATAGCAAATAATGAAGTGGTTCAGCCAGGAACATCGAAGCTCAAGTAGAGAGTTGGAAGGAGCAAACTAGCATCTGGAAGGAAAATCTGCAAGGTTAGGGACAAAATTGCACACATCAGAGAATATGAATAGCTATATGGTGCTTGAAAGAGTGGATAAGAATAACCAGCTCAAGGCTGACCCAAATCTTTTAGGACCTTAGCCCCAACACAGGTGAGCAAATTATGTCTCCTCCCAACCATATCCATATTCTTGTAGAAGAAATGAATTCACATAACATAAATACAAATTTATTTCAAAGAAATGCAAAGCGCAAACCAATGGGAAATCAAGAGAGAAGGCCATTAAAGGTAGTGACTGAAGCCAAAATCGAGTGTATTCAGAAAGTAGGCATAGGACCATTTGAACCCAACCACATTTGGAAAATTAGAACCAGAAGTAGCTGGTATAATAAGACAAACTGTAAAAAATAATCACTACTGTGCAGCTGTACCTCGAAGTAATCCCAGTAAAACTAACACCACCATAGACAATCAACCTTACCAACAAAAACCTATATATAATTAGCTAAAATAAGAATTCAGACAATGTGAAATCATTGTCCAAATGACAGAAACAACTAGTAGGAACTAAGACAAGAAACAAGGGTAAGAAATTATTGAACAGAGACAGCAAACTCCAGTGCAACTAATGGAGTCAGGAGTAAATCGTTGGAATGGTACAGAACCTGTACAATAACTATCATAGCAGTTATTAAACAATATTATCAAATATCAATGTTATTCAACTCATACTATGCATTGTTGCTAGGTGGTTCTTAAACTATTTCTAATTTCCAATTGGCCATGGTATTTCACACAAAATCTGACAGCTATAATAACAAACACAGTAAGCTGGCTTATTAAACCAAAATTGAGTATATAACAGGGTTTCAATACCTCATTGACAAGATCGCTTAATGCAGAGATCCCAAGGCAGCCCACAGCAGTGTATACCATGTAAGACTTTTTCTCTTTCAGTCGTCGACACGTATCTAACACAAATCTGAAAAACAGACAAATTGTTAGAAATTCAATGCTAGGACAGAAAGGCTGGTAAAAAAATTAAAGGGACAAACAGAAAAACAACTTTATATATTAGATCCATACCGGGTTGAGGATTCAAATACAATATAGGTTAAGGTTAAGATAACAAATGAGCAGTGAACAATACTGCATTTTCCAACCATATAAAAAGGAAGAAGCAAATACATAATTATTGAATACTTAGTATTAGAATTAAAAATTGCAATGGGTCATGGAGGCAACTGAGTTATGTCATTGGCAGTGACTTTGGGGCTACACCAACAAACAGCATATACTTTTCTATGTTCGGTAATAGAACTTGCATGATTTGAATAAAAGAGGAATAGTTACTAAAGCAAAACACAATCATAAACTAGAAAATATTATGAATCCAACCATCCTTATTATTAGGATTCGAAACTGTATTGGGTTACAAAGGTATTCATAAACAATACATGAAAGAGAAAAAACAAAACTTATGGCCGAGGTGTGAGGAAACAAAGAAAAACAGCCAAAAGTGCAAGGCTGAAGGGCTTGGAACTGCGTGTTCCAATTGTTGTTGAGCTGATGATTTGATACTTATGCAAAGAACTTGGAGCAAAAGTTGGATATGGGACTATGGGGTGAATTGGAACAGTTTTTTTTTTTTTTCTGGTTCTGCTGTCATTTATTCAGGACATTTGTGAATAAGGGATCCAAGTTCAATGATATATTAAACGACATTCTACTACACATTAAAAGTTATGAGGTAAAACATACTTGAACTAAATTTTAGTGAGTGAATCATATTTTAGCCAACATGACAATGCCTTTCAAAACTCTAAAGGGCAGAAAGTTGGACCTGTCTATGTCCGTGGCATTAGATCCTGAACCCTTCCTCTTCTTCTTATTCTTCTTCTTGTTGGCTCTGCGCCTGCGGTTCTTACTGAGAGTTTCTTCATTTGCTTCATTGACATCTCCGGCACTGCTTTGTCCCAAAACATTTTTGGAATCTGGCTCCACCAACTCCCCTTCTTCGACATCAGCCATGTCAACATCGCCATCCATATCATCCAAGTCACCCTCCTCGTATATGACATCCAGAATGTTATCCCCGTTCTCCATAGCAAACAGCTAACCTGTATTCAGAAACATTATCAATTGTCAATTATCATGAACGCACAAAACATTATCACGAGAACTCTAATCTCAAATACAAAAACCAGACACAAAATTATAAACAAAAAAAAAATAACAGGGATATAAAACGAAGATGAAGATGGTATGTTAACACATGATTGGAGAGGGAAAAAAATGAAAAATAGTCTACGAACATTGAGTCCAATTTTGATTAAACAGAGAAAAACAATACACATAAAAACCCTAACGGTGCGTACATTTGTTCCAAATAGAGCGATTAAGAAAACTATTTGAAGTTAAACCACAGATAAGCACAATTGCACTACGGGTACAGACGCAACACAGTGGACAGATAGAATCGAAAAGATTGGATGTTGGTTACCTTGGCACTGCAGGGCAGTGAAAAACCAAACCCGAAAGAACGATGCGTAATCCTTCTATGTGAGCGAGCGGAGAAGAAAACTGCCGCAGTCTCGAGTGAGAACTACCACTCTTGAAATTCAGAGTTTTGAAGAAAAAGAAAGGGTCTCCATTTTTATACTAGTATGTGATGTGAGAATGGTGAAATTTTTATACATAAAACATATATTATTAATAGGGATTTAAAAAAAATATTATTTTACATGTTTTTAATATTTTAAATTTTATAATTATTAAAAAATTAAGTTCAAAATTAATGAATCACGTCTTACCGTTATCATTTATGTAACAAAAATTGAAATACAAATAATAATATATGCATCTTGTATGATAATTCAATTCTAATGTAGTGTATATAATATATAAACCACTTTTCATAAAACTATTATAAAATATTGTTAAATAAAAAAGATTTATTTTTTTCTTCTTATTTTAGTGGGATTTAACAAGAAATTTGGTGTGTATTCTACGGATAATTTATTCATGTATTTTAAAAATATATATATATTTACCAATGAATTTACTCATAAAATTTTCAAAACAACAATGACTTTTACCCTTAAATTCTTACAAGATGCAATTTAAAAAAAAAATCATTTACCGACGCATTCAATCACGAATTTTGCAATTAAATAATTAAAATCCAAAATGAAAACGTTAATATATTTTTAATGATGGATCATTACGAGCAAAAATATATATATCAATAATAAATATTATAAATTATCAACGAAATTTAACTATAAAATTTATCGACGAAGATATTATTAACAATAAAAATTTTAATTTATCAAAAAATATCTATTAATAATAAAAGTTTTAAAATTTGTCATTATATTCTTTTTTTCAAAAATAAAATTTTATTCATTAATTGTGTAATCTTTTAGTGGGAAAGAGTATTTTTCTAAACCTTAAAAGACACAACAAACATAATGAAAGACTTGATCAATAGCGAAGACGAACTCTATTTTCTACATTCACAAGTTTAACAAAACATGAAAAAACAAAATCAAGGCTTCAAAATAATAAAGAAGACGAACTTTATTTTCTACATTCACAAGTTTAACAAAATATGAAAAAACAAAATCAAGTTTTCAAAATAAAAAAGAAAGTAATGACAAAGATAAAAAAAAATACAAAATATTAATTCTTACAAATAAAGATAAAAGAAAAAAAAACTAATTATACTTAGTAACTAAAAGACATTATGATATATCTATATCATGTAGAAATTCGACAAAAAAGATAAAATTTTCGAGCCTATGATGAACTTTTTTTTTCCTTTTACTTTGAAACTTTAGAAAAAGTCAAAAAATAATTTTAAAAAACTATAAAATGATAACTCAATATTTAAAAATAATTCTGAACCAACATTAGTTAAGTTTTAGATAACATAGTAAGAATTAAATAATGTTAATATAATACATTTATCTCGTAAAGATTTTCTCCATCTCCCTTAATAATTTATTGTAGCACGAAAAAATATTATTAATTTCAATAAAATTACTTATGTATGTTTGGTAAAATTAAATATTAATATAATACGTGTATGATGTAAAAGTTTTCTCATTCTCTTTCATTATTTACTTTAAGAAAAGTTTCATGCAGCAAAGATTTTCTCATTTTCTTTAATAAGTGAAAATACATGCGTCTTTAGTATTTTTCTTTTCAAGATAAAAAATATTATCGCATAATTTTTTTATTAGAGATAACTGATTGAAACAACAATTATAAAATGGTTGTAAGGGGAGATCTCTTTATTAGACTGTGTTTTTTTATAACAAAAAATAAAAAAATTATAATTATAAAAATAAATATAAATATTTTTTACAATTTAATTTAATTATAGATAATTTTTATTTATTTTGTAGATATTTTTTATTTATTTGATTTTAAAAAATAGTTAAGTTTAAAATAAAAATAGTTAAATAAAAAAAATCACTTGAGAGATAAAACTAAAAAAAAAATTGGACACCAAAATCATGATAATATAATGTTATTAAGTTATAGTATATAAAATAAAATTATATTTATTAAAAATAAAGTCAAATATATCAGAAAATATGAGAAAATAACGGTTGATAAATAGAAAAAAAGAGAAGAGCATAGATAGACCATTTTATAAAAAAGTTTGTAAAAATAATGGTCAATTTTTAAAATTTTTATAAATAATTATATTTTAAATGATAAAATTAGTATTTTAAAATATGGACACAAAAGAGAGAATTCTCTTTATATATTGTTATAGATGTATAATATTAATTTAAGATGAACTCAATTTAATTAAATACTAATATTAAATAGACTTCAATTTTATACCTGAATTTTTAAAAAATATATAATTACTAATTTGATACTCTAATTTTTTGGTAAAATTCAATTTGATAAAATAAAATGGATAATTATGGTAGACCAGGATAATAGGTTGAAATTGCATGGATATCTGATGCAATTCGAATTTGTATTTTAATATTTATAAATTTATTAATATTTTAAATTTAAATTTTAATATGATATAATTTTATAAAAATTAAGTGATAAGTAATACAAAATCATAATCCATAATAATTATTATTATTAAATCTAGTGAAAACACGTTGTTGTTGTGCATGTTTGTTTTTTAAGGATAATAAAACAAATATTATTATTATTATATTTATAAATATAAAATTATTAAATATAAATAATTTTTATGATTTCAATGTCAATAGTTTTTATTTATTTTGTAGGTATTATTATACTTGAAAAAATGGTGAAATGTGAAAAACAATTACTTAAAAAGAAAAATTAATAATATAATTATTTTTAATTAAAAAACTTTTATTTCAAGGGTAAAATTGGAAAGTGGATTTGGATAAAAAAAAGATAATTCTTATAAAAATTAAATTTGATCTCAAGTTCGAGAGAACAAAATTGCTCAATTTTAAATAAAATTGAGATTAAATTGAATAAAAATAACAAACATAGGAACTATATTGAATAAATCATTGACTCTGAGATTGACACACAACTGAATTTGTATGCGAATATTTAAAAAATAAAGAAAATTAAAAATGACGTAAATGATGTAAATTACATTACAGCAAAAAATAACTAAATTGAACAAAATTGACTAAAATTATGACCACAAAAATAAAAATATGATGGATTTTACAAAAATTGAGAAAAGAAAGGTATTTTAACCATATATTTACTAATGAAAACATTTATGCTACGTGTGTTTACCTTTTTTTAATTTTAAAAAAATAAAATTAATCTTTTAAATTTTATTTTAAATATTTATTAATTTATTTTTGTAGATAACTTATTTTAGTTTTAAAGTAATTAATTTAAAATAATAATTAAATGACCGAAACACTTAAATCTACCAATACGATACCTTAAAAGGTAAAAATAGTAAAATAATTATTTGAATTTTAAAAAACATTTATTTAGCGAAGTATAAAATTAAAAGTAAAATTGTGAACACAAAAATGGAACATTCCTATATATATTAGTTAAAAATAAACTATATTTATATTATTTATTCAAAAAAAACTTTTTAATTAAAAAAATAATTCAATATAAATCTTCAATTAGAAAAATCCAACTATACTAACCTATAATCCAAAAACCTGAATCTGATCAATAAATTAAATAGTCGAATATAAACTTCAAAACATTAAATTTGGAGTATAATGGATTTGTCAGGTTATATCTTAATTCGATCCAAAACAGTCAATTCTCATCCCTAACAATTATTTTCCAAAAAATGATAAATAGATAAATATATATATATATATATATATATATATATATATATATATATATATATATATATATATATCTATATGATA
>Ga0214543_1006939_pt1 | contig 19794 bp, 6 predicted proteins | sample CNSS2metaG_FD_160094 | JGI IMG/M metagenome (GOLD analysis project Ga0214543, IMG submission 160094) | Root nodule microbial communities from cowpea collected in UCLA plant growth center, Los Angeles, California, USA - CNSS2 | ecosystem: Host-associated > Plants > Roots > Nodule | place: USA...
TGTTAGGAATCCAAGTGTGATTCTAAGTCCCACATTGGCTAGAAATGAGAAAGTAGAGCACTATATAAGAATAAAGACCCATAAACTCATTGCCTTAAGGTTTTGGGTTGAGAGTGGTGTCAATGCCTTATGTGGTTGGGCTCAGGTCTCATTAGTGTGTTGTATCTCCCCAGTGAAACCCCCTCTGTAAACCTAACACTAAATCGGACTTCAAATGCCGATTCACAATTTCAAATCCGTTTGACACTATTCACCGGGTTTCGAAAGCCGGTTAAGGATTTTACCGGATTTCAAAAGCCGGTTAAGGATTCTACCGAGTTTCAAAATATGAAAGAATCTGTGATTTCATAACAGAGGCAGAGATAATCTTTTTTTAACTTTCACAGTTTAATAGTCAAAGGGTTCAGAGGGATACTATAGAAAATTTAAATTCTTTTGAAAGTGTAGTAAAATTCTTTGGAGGTGTAGGGAGAAACCCCGTTTTGTTTTTCTCTCTTTGCAAGAGAGGGATGAGAGATGAAGTTTAAAACGTATTTTTGAATGCATATAAACTCATTTGATTTAAACAAGCTTTTTCTTTTCTTTGTAGATTTAATTTCATACTGACGTAAATTCTAATTTATAGCTCTAAATATAAATGAGTTTATAACATTGTTTAGCCCGTGTTCGTGTTTTAAGTGTATCCAAAGTCTAGAACTATGTAATTCATTCAATTGAAATGATATGATTTTTGCATTAAAGTTTTCCATAAGAATTGAAATTCGTATGAAAATGATAAATAATAAAATATTTATTTTAATTATTTTTTATTTTTACAATAATGCATAAACAATTATTTATTGATATTTTTATTTTAGTGTTATAAATTATGCATGTACAAATCATATTATTTAGAGATGTTACACTAAAAAGGTTTTTTACAATAATTTAGACTTTTTGTGTCTTTTTACATCTTACCTAGACAAGACACAATTGCAGGAGACATAAATTTATATTTGATAAAATACTAAATATAAATTTACATTTTGTGCATATATAACATACGTAAATTTATATCTGTTACTTCTTTAACATATGTAAATTTGTCGTCTTTTTTTTTTATATTTTTATTCAAAATTTATCTTTATTGAAACCATGGAAAATCAATAAATAATACAATAATACATCACTAAATATTTTGGAATTTTCTAAGTAGCATGAGTAACTCAAATAAAGCTATAAAGTATACAAAAATTAGTGAAAAATACTAAGAAAATAAAAAGCATATCGTAAACCTAATTTTCAACAACTTTCATTTGTGGAGCGTCTCCATTCAAGGTCTATAGCAAAAGTTTTGACCATTGAAATTTTTACCTACTAAATCTTGTCAAGTCCAAATCTACGAGGAATATGTCATATTCAAACACTTTAAACTTTGAATATCTAGTAAAGTTACCGCAAAAAAAGAAAATTGAGTTAAAAATCATTTTCTACCTATTAAGCTAAAACAATCACATACAAAGGAGAAGATAAGAAAACTTACCTCAATGACAAAAAATGGAACCTTAGGGTGCAAAACAATGACTATCATGCATACATGCTTATGCTTGCACAGAGTCAAGGATTTCTATTCACGACACAATGAAGAAAGTGAAGGAAAAAGGAGCATGCTAGGATCTTTTTTAGACAACTTTATGTCTGACCCTTATATATATGTTTGACATAAATTTACGTTTGACTAAACATAAGGTTATACGTAAATTTTGACAACTTAATAAAAGAAATGTCACCACTTTTTCATGTTTGACTTCCTTGGGTCAAACATAAATACAATGACAAAATAAGCCTATTTTATGTTATTGTTATTAACATAAAAGGGATATTTTAGATTGTGTTACATGAAGCATCACACATTCCTCCTATATAATTAACACACGAAGGAATCAACTCAAAATCAAAGAACGCTCTTGTGCAAATCTCATGTGTTCAGTGATGGCTTTTCTGGCAATGAATTTTGCAATTCCTTGTCTCTCCGATTTCAATTTCCAATCACCAAATTGTTGAAATCATGTTATTCTTCGAACTAATTGTTGAATTGCAAAGCTAAATACGAATGGTATTTCACATATGTTCACGTTGATTCCATCGTGAACCTTAAGCTTCACCGATTGCAGCTTCAGCGAATCATGAATTTAAAACCATGCATATGACATGAGTGGCTTGAAGGGCAACCTAACTATTAGGATGTAGTTGGATAGGGCTACGTTCAAATTGCATAATACCCCCATGGTCAGTTTGTCAAAAGGAAGGCAGACATTTAACTCGGTGAATAAGGCCACATACATGTAGAGAAAGTCTTCTTGATAACCCTCTCGCCCAAACATACATTGTAAATGGCACAAACCCTATGAACCAAGATGATCTCATACTCAGCACGTCCATCAATCATATATATATATATATATATATATATATATATATATATATATATATATATATATATATATATATATATATATATATATATATACACACACACACATAAAAGCACAAATGGACTGAATAGTATGGAACTATCAATACTTGAAAATAAAAATACTCTCTTACCTGAGGGTCTACCCAATCATATCCCCTTTTAAGGACAACTCATTCTTGGCCCATTCTATGGTTGAATCATCTCGACTTTCCTAAATGTTAGCATCACTATGGCGTGACACACTTGTTGAAGGCATCACCCCCTCCCCATGCCTATGCGCCCTCTCGGCATTATCTAATGTCATATCAAAGGTACTGGACAAAGACATCCTAATTGAGTAAAAGAACGCAATGCCTTCAACCATAATATCTTGCCTCTTAGTGGTGTATATAGGAACAAATGTTGAAATGAGGCCATATTTATAACGATTAGAAGCAAATTTGACTACCCCTGTGTCATCTTCAACTGTTGGATCTGATCAGATCTAACGATCACAACATCAGGTTGTTGCCCTTCCCGAGTAACGAACCCTTCTAACACATGCCAGACCTATCAATCAAGTCTCTTATTCGTTGTGCTTCTCGAGATTGGGGGGACTATTATACCTATGAAGGCCAGGATAAAGGCAGCCAAAGAATACATTTTTTTTTGTAAAATAAAAGTCTCTTATCTAGAAATTATAAAGTTTGGGGGATTGATGTGTCATATGTGACCGAGATGATCTCATCGACCTAAAGCAACACCAAATCGACAAATACATTTCGATCATAACGGCTTGACAACTCAAGATGCAATCATATCAGTAGGGATATCTCGACCATAGCAGCAACACACCTCATCTGATTAAAAGCCTAGGTGAGAATTAATCATAATTGATAAGGAGATTAAGACATAAGATGGATTAGTAAAACTCTAAACAACTTAAAAAAAATATCTACCTAGATGACCTAGGTCCAACTAGGTAAAAATCTATGAAATTACTATAAATAGCATTCAGGTGAAGATTTAAGACATCTATACATGATACATCTCAATCTACACTAGTGTTTGAAAGAGTACATCTTAAACCGAAAGAAGAAAAAAAGTTCAAGAGTGCTTCTCTTATAACCATTTTAGGGTTATCTCGCTTTGCGAGAACAATTTTATATAAATGTAAAATTCTCTAATTAATCTTGAAAAATATATATTTACTCTTTAACAATTCTTCTGTATAACATATCTTTAATATTTTTAAAAGAAATTGGCATCCATCTTGTTTTGAGACTCCCTAGTTTCATGGTCTCATTCTTTGGAGTTTGCAGCGTTTTGCACGCATCCACGATTCAATTAGTAATGAGGGAGTATACAGTTTTGAGACAAATATTTTACCAAATTTTAATCAACACCTTAATATATATGTTGGAATGCATCAAGTAGTATCTGATACACAGTGAAACTGATTTTACAATCGACTTGAAACATGCTTTCTCAAACACAAATAGAGTATTCTGATTCACCCTGTTTTTCACAGAATTGTCCCTGTTTTTCATACAAACAACTGTTAAATTACAAAAAAAAAAAAAAAAAAATACATAGTGTTTGGTACCCCTTAAGATGCAAAACAACAACAAAAATCACTGCAATTCCAACATAGTATTTGAGAAACTATCAGAAAAAGTGTTTAAGGTATTGTGGTAACCTACAACTATGAAGATACAACAAAGAAGATGAAGACAATGTTCTTCCTAGACTGGTAACCTTGAATCCTGCGTCCTGTAACCATCAATAAAATTCTTGACACAATCCAAAATTGCTCGCACAACCGAACTATAGAGCTCTTGGTAACAGACATAAACAATCAAAGCGAAAACACCAACCCAACCCATCACAGTGAACCAAGGAAGGAGTGAAGGTATAGTGGTCAAAACCAAAACTGAAGAAACACATGCAGTCACCACCATGATGCAGACCAAGATTATGAGGAAGTTATCACTACTTTCTGGAAGCATTGTTCCCAACAGACACATTAAGAAATAGAGCACAATCATGAAAACCATAACCGTCGTCAGATTCGGGTGTTCTGTTAATAAAGCTTCTCCCGTTGGTGTGGCTATGGAAGCTATAACTCCAAACAAGCACTTGAACAATTTGTCTAAGATCTCTCGTAACTCCACAAATCGATTCACCTCTTCCTCTCTGAGACATTAAAGAACAATGTCAGAACACCTCAACAGCAGAAAGTAGAAGAGTGTGATGAATCACTTACCTCGTCGGAATTGGATTCACAGGACTAGAATTCATGGCTAACGGGTTTTTCTTGTGCTCTGAACTTGATAACTGGGAAAGTTGATGGATGTATGTATTGTATATATAAGAATCAATATGAAACAGGGGAGAGAGAAGCTCTTATAAATTTCCTATGAAGCGTATTAAACGTATAGTACGTATTTAATTAATTTGTCAAATTGGTGGCTCCACTTAATCTGTTGAAAAAGAAAAAGAAAAAAAATAAGAATGTGAAGAAATAAAAATATTGGAAAGAGAAAAATCAAAACACCTTTTAGTTTTGAAGATGGTTCAAACCGTATTAAATTTAGTCAGAAGTACAAAACGCGCGTTGAAATGGAACAGCTCTGTGTTATAAGTTCTTGTGTTTAAGTTGCTTTTACCCGTATTATACTTGAAAGTATAAAACGTGGGTGCATATGAATCAATTGAACTATTTATTTAAGCTTGTCACCAAAAAATAGTTAAGTCTGAAGGGTGGTATTGTTTGACATAGATTTGATTTTCAACAAAAAAAAATGGATGAAGTATAAGTTTAAAATATTTTTTATAATTATAACTTATTTTATGGAAAAATTAAAATGTTTATTTAATAAACAACGGAACCTTTCAAAACAATGTTTATTTTTTTTTTCATTAGTAAAAAAATTTGGCTTCTAACCATCATAAGTGTGAAACGCTTTTAACGATAGAAGAGATGATGAGAAAAGGGAAAACGAGTAATTTAATTAGAATGTATTATAGTGTGAATATATTTTACATTTTTATTAATCATAAATTATAACGGTGAGATTCTTATTTATTTTTTTTAAGTTTTTAAAATTCATATATCATGTCATTTATGATGAATTAATAGTGTAAATTGCACTTTCAAAATATAGTAAAAATAAAGTACACACAATAGCTTTCTATTTTTGTTCAATTTAAAACAATAATAAGAATAAGAAAAGAAAACATGCAATATAGACTCTTAGATGAATATTTGTTATGGATAGAGAAATGAATTACAGTAAAATATTATAAACAAGCCATTCAAAGAAAAACTCTAATTTTACTCTAATAACTATTTGCATATAGTAAATTCCACAAACTTAATAGTTAAATATTTTGATATAAACTTAATAATATTGTGCATCAAATTTTACAACTGAAAGATAACTTTCGTGGCGGCGTTTATGACATAAACGAAGTCATTCGTGTCTCTAGTTACGTTCATCAAAGGTAACTTATTTATTCATATTTCTTCTCCTTTTTTAATCAAGATGAAAAAATTTTCAATCTTATACTTAAAAATTATAAATTATAAAATTAAAAATATTATTAATTTTAGTAAATGAACTTATACAAATTATTATTTTTATTATTTTAGTTAAAGAAAAATAAAGTTATTAAAATCATGTACCATTATTTTATAGAAGAAAAATATTACAAAAATAAATAATTTTTTATACGGATCATAATGCATGTTAAAGAAATTAATTTATGCGAAATGTGTTGAATCGACTCATTTTTGCAGGCCAAATACAACTGAACTAAAACGAGATATATCGACTTATTGTTGTCCTTACTTAAAAAAATTAAAATTCTAAAATTTTATGAAACTAATTAAATTACTTGAAATTAGAAAATTTTAAACATCACCTGAAAAATTAAGAATGTGACTATCTTTATATTTTCAAATGTTTCTTCCCAACTTAATTTTTTAAAATATTATTGACTTGACTAGAATCAAAATTGTTATAATGATTATTTTTGTTGATAATAATCAGGGTTTGTTGTTGTTGATAAAAGTTATTCTTTTTATTTATATTTTTAAAATTATTTTTGTGATTATTGTAAATAATTATTATTCATAGTTTAATATTAATTAGGGTTTATCTGTCAACATTGAGAGGCTAATTTTTTGCAAATATAACTATTAATGCTTCGTTAAGATTTTTTCTGGTTTAAATATTTTTTTTGTCCTCATTTTCGTAGTCTTTGTTGCGGATGTTCATTATTTTGGCAGAATGTTTAAAATGGTCCTCATTTTGGCAGAATGTTTAAAATGATCCTCATTTTTACCGAATGTTTAAAATGGTCCTCATTTTCACAATTCGTGTTTTATTTGGTCCTTTTCTGTAACACCGTTTAAATCATTAACGGAGCATTGTACATGTGACACGGTTTGTATTAGGGTGTGTTACGTGTACTGTACATATGGCTAATTAACGTTAATTTTTCAATTTAGAGAAAATTTTGCAATTAGGGAAATTTCTTCATCTTCGTCTTTCTTGAGCTCGAATTTGCAGAGAAAACAGCTAATACTTGTCATTTCATCATTGGATTGCAGTTGCGCTCTTCATTTCAATTTTCCAGTTAATCATCATCAATGAGGTAAGTGAGTTTAGGGTTTTCTGGGTTGTGTTTGCTCGTGGGTTAGGGTTTTTGTAATTCTATTTTGGGGTTTGTTTGTCTTTCGATTGTTGTGATGTTCTGCATGGTTTCTAAATTACTTCCATGATGGTTGTTTTTTAAAAGGAAAATACGGAGGTGAGTTGTTGAGTGTTGTGGGTAGAGATGGTAATGATCAGTTACTGCCCTTAGTGTATGCTGTTGTAAAAGTTGAAAACAAAGAAACTTGGACATGGTTCTTGGAATTGCTTAATGGTGATCTTGAGACATTGATGTGTGTGGGACAATGACCTTTATGTCTGACCAACAAAAGGTATGTTTAATATATGTTCAATTTATTAATTTTTGTTTAATGTTGTAAGTACTAATAATCTTATCATTGCACAGGAATTAGTGCTTGCCATTTAGGACCTATTACCCACTGCTGAGCACAGGTTTTGCATTAGGCATATGTATGCAAATTTTGGAAAAAGATTCTCTGGCCAAAAATTAAAGATACTCATGTGAAAGGCTGCTAGGAGCACAGTGAATGTGGATGTTCAACATTGCAGCTGTAGGAAATGGCTTCTGACTACTATCCCTTGCTGCCATGCTATTGCAACAATGAATTTCATCAATGTCAATGTTGAGGACTTCATACCAATCATTGATGTAGTGCATTTTGATGAGGATGAATTAATGTTATGAATGTAACATCTTTCAAACTTAGATCAATATCACTTACTTCAATGCTCAGATTAAGATGTCATTTTGAACATGTTGGGACTAATATCAACATAATCAAACTAATTCATTTTTTCATTTAACAATAGTACAAAACAAATTGGACTTTAAAAGATTACACACAATAACAGTACGAATAATACAATAACAACACAAGGTGAACCCTATTACTAATTACAGTCTCTTCTCAGCAACCTTCAGTGACTTCTTCAAATCATTAATGTGCCTCACTTGTGTCATGATGATGACATCCTTTTTATCAACACCACCATTTGAAAAAGTTGCAGCCCACATTATTGGAACCACCACTCTGTAAATCAATAAACCAATAATTAAAACCAATTTATTATTAACACAAAAATAAAAACAGATTGTACCCAAAATTTTCTACCAATGTTCTTTGAAGTTTTTGCTATCCTCAAAGTTGTCATTTCTCCGCAGCTACAAATCGGGGTTAATCCATTTCTCGTTGAACCACCAACAGTGCACGAAGTAATACAACACGGTTGCCTCCAACGATTACAACCAGAGGTAAAGGAAAAAGATTGGGACCGTAACATACCTATATAATGGGATTGCAGGAAGAAGAAGATTACAGCAACACCAATCCAATTGGGAATGGAGGAACAAGATTGCCAAAACTCACCAACTGCCCAAACATTCCTTACCAAAACCCTAGCTCACTTATTTATCCCCAAATATATCTAATTACCACACCTGTACAATACACGTAACACACCCTAATACAAATTGTGCCACTCCGTTAATGATTTAAACGGCGTTACAGAAAATGACCAAATAAAACACGAATTGTGAAAATGATGACCATTTTAAACATTCGGTAAAAATGAGAACCATTTTAAACATTATATCAAAATGAGGACCATCTGCAACAAAAACTACGAAAATAAGGACCAAAAAGGTATTTAAGCCTTTTTTTTCTTGATAAAATATTTAATTAACTTTAACTAAGATCATAATGTATGGAAATTTCGTCATTAGCAACTGTGCATACTTTATACTCACCACTTATGGAATGATTCATGCATGGTACATTATGTACATAAAAAATTTAGTCAGTATGACAACATTCATTATTGGGTTATTTGGATGGTGGACCTTTTTTAAATTATGCTAATACTAATATTGTTTGTAAGTGGGGAGTACAAAGGTAGTAAGTGAGGAGTTGTGATGACTATTTTGGTCTTCATTACCCAGTTTTTATATAAAAATCAAACTTCATTGTGAACATAATATCCTCACACCAACCTTAACATAGTACAAATTCATTTCCATGACCATGACATTAAATACTGGGTAATGTGGCCACGGAGATTTTTTTGGAACTTTCGAGTCACATTATGTTCGAAAGTGAGGAGTGGAGAACAATTAAGTGAGAAGTTATGTTGAATATTTTGGTCATCAATACCAGTTTTTGTTTCATATTTTGAGTTATTGCAACTGATAATAAAAAAATATACAATAACTCCTCACTTATTCCAACATTACTCCCCACATACAGAACCCACAATGAATGATCGTTGACGAAGGAAGGATTCCAACAACAACACTCAAAAAACTTGATTCTCCCAACCTTGCAATCACTCTTACTGCATTATTTGCTTACAATGACTCCTACTACCCAAAAATGTAACCTTTTTGCTTAAATAAACCCAATGTTTCTACTTTTCTGGTGGATCTCACACAGACCAAACATTTCGATGTTTGGGTTGCAGGTTCTTTGTACCAAAGAAATAAACAAATCATGATTAGGTTACCAATCCAGAAATGATGAAGGTGTGAGATAAAATTAAAGGAAACTCACAAACGACTGTGAGCGTGGATGATGGCAACGGAAACCCTTGTTCTCGACGATGTATTTTCGTCACTTGTGTCTTCTCTCAACAAAACAGATTGCCTTTGTCTTCTCTCTGCAAAACACAATGTTTTTTTCTTTTGCCTCCAAAAAGTATCAGCATGTGCAAGAGTTAAAATCTTTTAATGAAAATTAATTTAAAAAACTTAACTGTTGTGTCACCTCATCTATGTCAAAATTGAGTCCAAAAATTTTGTTCAAATATCATTTTTGTTAATTTTTATGTTGACCATTAAAAGCACACTATTTTAATATTTTAAAAATACTTTTAATATATTTAAAACCGTAAAATTAGTGACACTATATTTTGAAGCCATAAAAAAAATATCACATAAAAATCAGTAAAAAAAGTCCAAATTCACCCAAATAAAATCCTCTTCCAAACTAAATCCCTAGGACCCTTCAACAACATAATATATATTGGGGGCTTCTTCCTACACCTCCAAAGAGTTCTACTACACTCCCAAAAATTTCAAAATTCCAATAGTACCCCTCTGAACCTTTCACTATTCAACGGTAAAAAATTAAAAAAAAGATTCTCTGCTCTTCTATGAAGTCACAGGTTGTCATAAATGTCGCACACCTAACACCTTGTAACCTCCCTCCTCCACTTTTTCTTCATTAAAAGAGACGTTTAATCTCACACCCCCAATTTGAAAGCTTATCCTACTAAGGGAGACCCTTTGCATCCAAACCCACACCGGTCGCTGCATTATTCTCTGTTTTTCCAAGAGTGGTAAGCATTATTCTTCTATTTATGGTTATTGTTTGAATGTACTTGGAAATGTGAATGAATATGGTTATTGTTTCAACATGGAAAAAATATATCATGTGTAACATCGTTTATAGCATCGTTCAAGAGGTAGAAGTGAAAAACGGATTTGGGTAGACCGGGTTTCGAAACCCGGTAAACAGATTTAGATTGTGCACCGATATTTGAAATTTGGTTAAGTGATTAAACAAAATTCAAATTCCGTTTTCTTTGTGTACCGGCATTCGAAGCCCCTCGGTTAGGAAATTTAAAATCAGCTTCTTCTTTTTAAGCGGCATTGGTAGTCCACTAATGATTTAAATTTTTGTATTTTTTTATTCATTTGTTTATAAGATTTAATTTCTATAATTTTATAATTTATGTATTAATTATTTAATTTTAGATTATTTATATTTTATATAAGTACATTAAATAAAATTTTATTATTTTAAATTTTGTAGTTATTTTTACTTTTTTAATTTTTAATTAATAATGATAAATTTTTATTTAAAATATTTTACTTTATAATATCTAGATAATTATATTTAATTATTTTTGAATAATTTTGACTTATTTATTATTTGTTAGCTTTTAATGTTTTTATTTATTTATATAATTTTATTTATAAGATTTAACTTCAAATTTTTTATATTATATATTAATTATTTAATTTGGATTCTATATTAAATAAAACTATATACCGACAAATCCGGTATGTTAACTATTTTTTTATTTAAAATTATATTTGTATACCGGCATTCTATTTCCGCTAGTTTAATTTTTTTATTTATTTTACATATAAACTTTAAACTTTAATTTCAGAGTAGTATTAAGTTACTGTTTAATTATTTTTAGAATATTTTTTTTTTAATTTTAAACTTGAGTTTTTATGAATTTATTCTTATTATTTTTGTTTTAATTTTTAATTTTTTTATTCATTTTGTTGCTTTATTTTTAATTTCATTTTTAATATATTTTTTTAGTTATATATTTTATAATTATTTTTAATTTTTAATTTTTAATTAATAATGATGAAATTTTATTTAAAATATTTGTCTTTATAATATCTAGATTAATTATATTTAATTATTTTAAAGTTATTTTTACTTACTTATTAGTTGTTATCTTTTAATGTTTTTATTTATTTATTTGATTTTATTTATAAGATTTAATTTAATTTTTTTATTTTTTTATATTATTTAATTAATTTTAGATTGTTTATATTATATATAATTATATTAAATAAAATTATATACAGGCAATCGAAGTTCGGTTGTTAAACTCAATTTTTGTTTAAAATTATCGACATTCCAATTCTGCTAGTTTACTTTTTTTATTTATTTTACATATAAAATTTAATTTCAATTTGATTAATATTATTTAGTTATTGTTTAATTGTTTTTAGAATATATTTTATTAACATTTATTATTTTTTGAATTTTAAAATTCAGCTTTTATATATATACTTTTTTTTAATTTGTTAAGTTTTTATTATTCATTTTATTACTTTATTTTTAATTTTATTTTTCATATATTTTTTAGTTATATATTTTATAGTTATTTTTACTTTGTTAATTTTTAATTAATAATGATAAATTTTTATTTAAAATATTTGCCTTTATAATATCTAGATTAATTATATTTAATTATTTTAATTAAATATAATTATTTTAAAAAAATAACAAATAAAAAAATTATTAAAAACTATTTAACATTAAATTAATAAGAAATTAAATTTTCAACGAATTAATAAAATTAAAAATAAAAATATAAAACAAATACGTTAAATAAATAAAATATTATACCTAAAGCTAACACAACACAACTAACAAAATATTAAAAATAATTATAAAAAGCATTTCAAAAAATAAAAAAAAAATCAATAAAGCAAAATAAAAACCGCATTTCGATTTCCATTTAATTTGTGAAACGGATTTTTAAATTCGTTTTTGGGCAACCGAATGTCGAAAGTCAGTGTACGTGTACAAATTCGTTTTCTGAAAAATTGGATGTCAAAATCCGTTTAATTTTTGAACCGGATTTCTAAATTCGTTTTTGGACAGAACCGGATGTCAAAACACCTAACGCAGTAACTATTTTAATTATTTTTACCTACTTAAGACAAAAATGAGCCAGAAAGATAAAATGGACTGCGCAATTAATATTTGGGGGTACAGTAAAAGTCTTTGGAGGTGTAAGGAGAAACCCCTATATTTCCGATACCAATAGGTAAGTGTTGTGGGCAATAGATATGCTATTACTTTTGGCACGGCTAAAATTACTAATTGCACCCATACAATACTAGAAAAAGTCTTTAGCATCTTTCATCGTAGGACCACACACACCACACCGTCACTCTTCTATTTCCACGACAGTCACCACCACACCAGTGCAGAGAAAAAGAAGAAAAGAGAAAATGCAGAAAAAAAAAAACTTGTTTTGAAAAAGTTTTCTTCGAAACATATTTAATGTATTTCGAAAAGGTCTTTCTGAAATACATTTCATGTGTGAGAATTTCGAAAAAGTCATTTCGGAAAGTTGTTGAGTTTTGGAAAGTTTTTTTTTTTTTTAAATCATTATGAAAAATTTATCCTAGAACACATTTCATATGTTTTTGGAAATTTTGTTCCGAAAATTCTATTACAGAATTTTTGTTTCAGAAATATTATTTTGAAAATTCTGAAAATCTTGTTCATAAAATATTCAAAATAGGGAATCCGAAAGTCACTTTTTCAAGAAGAAAAATGGTCATTTCGAAAATTTGAGGGGGTGCATGAATAAATTTATGGGGATGCAGGAAATAAAAGTCCAATTAGAAATAGATGAATTAGAAATTTACACAAATTTTTGACACTAAAGCCACTACCACACCTGTGAAAGATTGGAACCTAAAGGTAAGGTTCGGCTTAAACCTGCAACCAGACTTGAATTTGACAACCTAAACGTGGAAAGATTATTTTAGAAAATTTATTTTGTAAAAATCATTCTAGAAAACATTTCACATGTTTCAAAAATTTTATTTTGGAAAAGCTAGTTCTAGAATGCATTTCATATGTTCCAGAAATCTTATTCTAAAAATTTTGTTCTGAAAATCTTATTCCAAAAAGTTCTTCGTTAAAGATTTTCAAAAATGATAATCAAGAAAGCATCGCGGTCGTTAAAAAATAATGGTAGCCAAGTTAGAAGTTATAGAGGTGCAGGAAATAAAAAGGCCTTACATATGTTATCACATTAGATTGGGTCCATAAAAATTTGCAACGTTCATTAGGGTCTTTCTTCCTGCACCTCCAAAATTTCTTTAAATTTTCAAAAAATCCTTCGACCATTCAAGGAAACCCACATACACCATACCTCTAAAATTATGTCAATTTTCGGAAATCAAAATATATGACTTTCGGAAGTCAAAATATATCACTAGAAGTCGACTTTCAGAAGTCCAAATATATCATTAGAAGTCAAAATATATCATCAGAAGTCAACTTTCGAAAGTCAAAATGTATCATCGGAAGTCGACTTCCAGAAGTCAAAATGTATCACTAGAAATTGACTTCCAGAAGTCAAAAATTATCACCGAAAATCGACTTCTGAAAGTCAAAGGAAACCCACATACACCATACCTCCAAAATTATGTCAACTTCCGGAAGTCAAAATATATGACTTCCGGAAGTCAAAATATATCACTAGAAGTCGACTTTCATAAGTCCAAATATATCATTAGAAGTCAAGATATATCATCGGAAGTCGACTTTCGAAAGTCAAAATGTATCATTGGAAGTCGACTTCCAGAAGTCAAAATGTATCACTAGAAGTTGACTTCCGGAAGTCAAAAATTATCACCGAAAGTCGACTTCTGAAAGTCAAAAAACATTACCGGAAGTCGACTTCCGAAAGTCAAAAAATTAATTTTATTTTAAATATTTTTAGTTCTTTTTAAAATTTATGTTTTCTAACTTTTAATTATTTTTTTAGTTTATTATTTATTATTTAATTTATTTTTTATGTTTTCATCTTTCCTAATATATATTTTTTAAAAAATATTAATATTTATATATATAATTTTATTTCTATTTAATATACTGAAAAATAAATATAAAAATAAAAATAAGTAAAATTAAAAATAATATTAAACTTTAAATAAAAAAAACAAAAAATAAAACTTTTTATTCTGCTTCATTTAATTTTATTTAATATTTAAATTGATTTTAAAATAATAAAACTTTAAATTAAAAGAATATATATATATATATATATATACATATTTTCTTTTTCGTTTTTTTTTAAATTTAAAATTTCATATTTACATATATATATATATATATATATGTTATTTTTAATTTTTTTTTGTTTTTAATAAATTTTTAATAAATTATATAAAAAAATTTAAATTTAAAAATATAAAATATATATAATTGAAAATTTTTTAAAAACATGATTAAAATTAAATTTTAAATAAAATTTAAAAATTCAAATAAAATTTAAAATATTATACACATTAAATAAATAAATAAAATAATTACAATAATATCAATAAAATAAATAAAATTAAAAAAAAATTAGAAAACTAATTAAAATTAAAATAGTAAAACTTTAACTAAAAACAATATATATATATATATATATATATATATTATTTTTTTTTCATTTTTTTAAATTTAAAGTTTTATTATTTTAATTTAAATGATTTTTAATTTTTTTTTAGATTTTTTTTTTACTTATTTTGTATTTTCTAAAGTAATTTTTATTTTAAATTTATATATTTTATAATTTTTAATATTTGTTTTAAAAAATAAAATAAAATAAAATAAAAGTTAGAAAACATAAATTTTAAAAAGAATTAAAAATATTTAAAATAAAATTAATTTTTTAACATTCGGAAGTTTCGGTAATGTTTTCTGACTTTCGAAAGTCAACTTCCGGTAACGAATATTGACTTCTAGAAGTCGACTTCCGATGATATATTTTGACTTCCGGAAGTCAATTTCCGGAAGTCGACTTTCGGTGCTATATTTTGACTTTCGAAAGTTGACTTCCGGTGATATAATTTGACTTTCGGAAGTTGACTTTCAATGATATATTTTGACTTTCGAAAGTTGATATCCAATGATATATTTTGACTTCTGAAAGTCGACTTCTGGAAGTCATATATTTTGACTTCCGAAAATTGACATCCGGAAGTAATTTTAGGGGTGTGATGTCCGTGGGTTTCTTTAAATGGTCAAAGGAATTTTTGAAAATTTAAAAAAATTTTGGAGGGTGCAAAAGAAATGTTTGGAGGTGTAGGAAGAAAAACCCTTATATATATTCTGTTTTTAAGTTAAAGTTTTACTATTTTAATTTAAATTATTTTTCTATTTTATTTATTTTATTGATATTATTATACTTATTTTATTTATATATTTAATGTGTATAGTATTTTATATTTTATTTAAATTTTTTAATTTTATTTAAAATTTAATTATTTAATTGTAATCATATTTTTAAATTTTTTTCAATTATATATTTTTTTATATTTTTAAATTAAATCTATTTTAATATAATTTATTAAAAATTTAATAAAAATAAAAAAGAATTAAACAAAAATAATAATTAAAATTATATATATATATATATATATATATATATTTATTTTTTTTTTTTTTTTAATTTAAAGTTTTGTTATTTTAAAATCAATTTAAATATTAAATAAAATTAAATGTAGCAGAATAATTTTTTTTGTTTTTATATTTAAAGTTTAATATTATTTTATTTTACTTATTTTTATATTTATATTTATTTTTTAGTCTATTAAATAAAAATAAAATTATATATATATATATATTAATATTTTTTTATTTTTAAAATATATATTAAGAAATATGAAAACATAAAAAATAAATAAAACAATAAATAGTAAACTAAAAAACAATTAAAAGTTAGAAATCGACATCCGGTGATATATTTTGACTTCCGAAAAAGTCGACTTCCGGTGATATATTTTGACTTCCAGAAATCGACTTCTGGTGATATATTTTGACTTCCGAAAGTCATATATTTTGACTTTCGGAAATCGACATCCGGAAACCCTAAATGGTCAAAGGATTTTCTGGAAATTGAAAGAAATTTTGGAAGTGTAGAAGAAATTTTGAAGGTGCAGGGAGAAAGACCCAATCTTAAATCTATTACAATCTAACTCGACTAGACCAAATTATTAAAATTACATTTTTCATTTTTATTTTATTAAAATTATAAAGAATTACAAAAGTTTTAATTGACTTAAAATATTTTCTTTTAAATTGTTTTAAATTTAAAAGGTTTACAAATTTATCTGTACAAGAATTAGATTTTGCCTTAAATTGCATAAACCCATCCCATTTCCATTCATATTGAAATCTCAAATCTGCTACTTGATAACTACAATAATGAAATTAGATTAATGTAGATTTTTGTTTGCAAAATGATGATTTAATGTGGTTTAAAATTTGTGGCACAAACCGATCCAATAATAATCTCTATAGAAGCACAATAATTCTATAAAATATTGATAGTTGCAGAATTCCTTTAATGGATAAATCTTAAAAATATTTTATCTTATCATATTCCTCAAGAATTTTAAACTTGGAAACAACCATTCTAATCAACATGGCATCAAACAATTTCAATTTCAATTTTATATTATGGGGAATGTAAAAGAAATATAAAACAAACTTAATTAGTATTTTTATCTCTTCCATAGTTTCATATTGTTTAAGAGTTCAGATCAAAGACGGTTTAAATAATCCTTCAACCTTCTGAGGCACCAATGTTCTGATCCCAATTTCGTCGAGTGACATCATTAGGGTCAATCACCTCTTACCTGAGATATTGTCCCCTCTGTGCTCCATTTGGCGTCCTTTATGAGAATGACAACTCCCCTTGCCTTCAATTAGGCCATATATTCGGGTACACCCAGTAGTTCCATATCGCTTAAGAGTCGAGGTCGAGCGCAGTTTAAATACTTTTCTCTCTTTTCACCCTTGAGGCATTTTTTAAGGACAAAACCATAACGGAGCATAGGCTCCAAAGAGGACAATACTTCATATGAGAGTGATTAACCATAACGATGTCACTCGACAAACTATGGACAGGAACATTGGCGCCCACCGTGGGACCGATAACGAGGTTCTAAGATGAACCATCGATCTCTTAATCCTTCCTTTGGGGATGGATAGTAATTCCTTCAAACCTCGACTAAAATCCTCCGAGATGCCTTTTAAGGACAAAACCATGATGGAGCATGTACTCTAAAATGAATAATACCTCGAATGAGGGGTGACTAGTCTTAATGGTGTCACTCAACGAACTTGGGATCAAAGCAATTAGTAACAATCTAATGTGACTAGGTGATCCAATCCTCGTTGACAAATATCCTAGACTCTACAACAACTCATTCAATAAGGATGACACACTCCTTCACAGAGGTGCTTGGAATGATAACATATGAAAATAGAGATTGGCATGGAAAACAAAATTGTTTGAATGGGAGAGAAGCACATTTTTGTATTGAACAAGAACTTCCAAATACTAGAGTACATAGGCATAGAGAGGACAAATGGTTGTGACGGGAGGTTAATTGTACATGTAAAATTATAAAGTTTCAGTATAGGTAATATACAACGGGACCATAGGGGAAGAAGCTAAGACATGTGACATGCTATGGAAACTAAATGTACTTTTGTCAACACAACACTTCACTTGAAAAGTGATGCATAACTTGATAACCACAAAGGATAATTTGTATCATAGAGGGGAAAATGTAGGAAGTAGGGTATGTATTATGTGTGAAATAAGTAAAGGAACAATGGGCCATATATTCTTCAAGCATAGAGTGACAAGGGAAGTTTGGGTACGTATGTGTAATAAATGGGTTTGAATTAGCAGAGTGCAACATTGTTTACCCATACAACATTTCCCTCCAGTTTGTATAACAACAACCGAAAAACAAAAGAAAACATGATTTCAAGATGTATTTGGGCAACCATGGTTTGAAATATACGGGAGCGAAAAATTAACATCATTTTTAGGTTAGATAATGTAAATACAAATGAGATTTTCTATTCAGCTCAAGTAAACGTGTGAACTTGAATAACAAACAAAATTACGAAAGCAAAAGTTTTCATATTCAAAATGGTGCTTAAGTCCAATCTAGTGCATATAATTCATATGTTCAAGGCGAAGAAGGATCTAAAACAGAGAATACGAATGCCTTTTAACTAAACATGGAATTGAATTTTTCAGATGAGTTAGATTGTGAAGAGAGTACACATGGAGGATAGGTGGTGCTAAATGTGTTTTTTGCACATAAATTGCAAGAGGACAACAACAAATATAAATAGTACATATAGATGCCGGAGAGAAACACAAGGAAAATATGGGATTAGAGTAGTCGAGAAAAGAACAACTAGTATAATACTTTAGAAAAAAGATTGTTAGTGACTAATATATACAAGAACAAATGTATTATAGACAAAGTATGAAAATAAGAAACCTTACATAACATAAAATGCAAATGCAAAGGTAGACAAATGTAACGTCCCATTTAATTATTAAATGAAATTAAAGGAAACGTCACGCGATAAAGTATAGCAGCGTAGTCTTGGGGTCCTTAACGCAACCCCTACAACCTGGCACACCACGATGCCGACATAAAACAGATACCAACTAACAAAGAGTGTAGAGTAAGAAATCATAAGATGATACAGGGGCCGTAGCCCTAAAGAAATCATGAATAAAATGACTCCAACCCATATGGCTAAGCTGCTGAATCGCCATTCCCTTGCTGACCACGAGAATCTCACCCATCTGCTCCCATCAACCAAGTCGATGATCATCGCAAGAAAGAAGAACCACATACAAGGCAACCATACAACAAGCAGGGTAAGCTAGAGCCAACACATTTTCATCATACAGTCAAATACATTATCATCATCCCATATCCATATAGCAACAAAGCATGTCATGACTCTTCATTCAATACACTACGACTCGACTCGACTCATCCGGATACGTATAACTTAGTCGGATTCAGCGAATGCTTGCACTTGTGGTGGATACCTCTGCTCGAACCTGAGCTGCTCATCCCCGAGCTATGTGTTACAAATGTCACGATGAATCAATTCTCCCTCACCACAAGGTTAGCCCTTAATGAATTTCAGGCCTCCTGCTACTCTCATCACAGGAGTCAGTCTGCTCTAAGTGAGACTAACTGGCCCCTTAGAGTGTCAGGATACAGTCCTTACCTTGAATCCTTACTTAGTTATACAGATGGGGCACCACCATGGACACCCACTAACAGGGGCCATGGGATTACGTCCC
>Ga0214543_1006946_pt1 | contig 19789 bp, 11 predicted proteins | sample CNSS2metaG_FD_160094 | JGI IMG/M metagenome (GOLD analysis project Ga0214543, IMG submission 160094) | Root nodule microbial communities from cowpea collected in UCLA plant growth center, Los Angeles, California, USA - CNSS2 | ecosystem: Host-associated > Plants > Roots > Nodule | place: USA...
CTAAAGTTGATTCAACTAAGCCAACTTAGGGAATCAAAAAATAACAAACACAAATGAAAGGGATGAAGGATTAGTGAACTTCCTTTCTAAACATGCTTAGTCTTCTTAAGCATGTGCCTTCATCCTTGGTTGGGGTCAATCCTTCATCAGACTTGTCTATCAAAGTTTAAACAGCCTCCTCAAATGAGTATTCCTAGACTTGTATAATCAATGTATGAAATGTCTCATTTAATGGTTTTTGTTATACTTGTCTACTTAGTTTAATGCTTATTGTTAAACTTGTTTAATCAATACATCGATAGACATGTTTGCTATTTTTTTTTATATCTGTTTAATTAATTAAAGGAATAACTTGTTTAATGTTTTTGCTATACTTATTTAATTAGTACATGGACACATTTGTATAATGTATATTATTAGATTTGTCTATTGTTTTTTGTTATACTAATTTAATAGTGTATGGACAAATTGATCTAATGTGTATTGCAATAGCAGTTTAATAACTTTTTTATATTCGTTTAATTAATGAACAAAATGACTCGTTTAATTTTTTTTATATACTCGTCTAATTGGTATATGGATAGACTTGTCTAATGTATATTGCTATACTTGTCTAATGTATATTACTATACTTGTCTAATTTTTTCTATACCCATCTAATTAATATATAAGCAGAATTAGGCAATGTGTATTTTTAAACTCATATATATACTTTTTCTATGGAAAATGATATATTGACAATAGTTTTTTAACAACTTCTCTCACTACCTGACGTGATAGTGTTTTTTAAATTTTTATTTTTATTTTTGCACAATTTCACGTTTGATGCTTGAGTGCGAGAGAGAAAAGGAGGTTGATGGAGTGACAAAAGTGGGTGAGGAGCAAGGAGAGAGAAAGGAGTGGAAGTCGTGAGAGAAGTGGAGAACAATTTGTTCTTTTTCCATCCCCAGGTTTGTTCTTCCTCCTTCCTCCAAGTTTTTTCTTTCTTCATCTCCGAAGTGTCTTCTCCGTCCACCCCCCTAAGTTTCTTCTTCCTCCATCCCCAAGTTTGTTGTTCCTCTGTTTTCGAAGTTATTTGTCGACAAGGTTCACCATTTCCCAGTTGGTGAAGCAGAAAAAGTATTAGGTTTACCCACTGCAACAAATTCATGATTTAGGGTTTAGATTTGTGCAAATGAGGCATTTTTTTTTACCTTTTTGGAGAATATTTGATAAAGTGTGGATTTTTTTTGTAATAGTGTTGTTCAAGAGCGGAAGCGAAAGGTCAGTTGTAGAAAATAATCACTCTAAAGCGAAATCTGCAGGATTGGTGTTTCCAGATTATGTGTGAAGCAGTGGGTTTGTAAATGCGAACCTGCATTTTTCTGCATTACTTTGTTTATGTGGAATCTGCATTTTTCATATGCAATACATATGACACAATATGAAAAATTTATAAATATAATTACTTAGTACTTGGTGTGAGTTAACTTTATTAATGAAGTGTATAAATTATTCACGCCACCAATATGATACTTATAAGCCAAGTGAAGAATGAGAAAGATTTTGTTCAAATCATTTAACATAGGTTAGCAGAATTGCACACCTTGGTTTGCACTTAAATTCAAGATGATGAGTGATACAACCATCTATTGAAATGGGTTCACCTTATACCAACTCACCTCATCCACGAAGCAAACATGTTAAATTCTCAAAACTTAAGGGCTACTACTTTCATGAGGGTGAGGGAAAACAATGTAATGCAGAAAAGTGCAGGTTCGCACTTACGATAACACTACTTTGCACTTAAACTGAAAGTTTTTATTATGCAATACGTATGACACAATCTGCAAAATTTATAAATATAATTTCTTAGTACTTGGTGTGATTTAACTTTATTAATGAAGTGTATAAATTACTCACGCCACCAACGGGATACTTATAAGCAAAGTGAAGAATGGGAAATATTTTGTTCAAATCATTTAATGTAGGTTAGCAGAACTGCACACCTTGGTTTGCACTTAAATCCAGGATGAGGAGTGACACAACCATCTATTAAAATGGGTTCACCTTATACCAACCCACCTCATCCACGAAGCAAACATGTTAATTTTTGAAAACTTAAGCTACTATTTTCATGAGGGTGAGGGAAAACAATGTAATGCACAAAAGTGCAAGTTCACGCTTAGGATAACACCGCTTTGCACATAAACTGCAATTCTTTCGTATGCAAGACATATGGCACAATCTGCAAAATTTCTCGTTATATCTTTCTCTAACATCACTTAATTAACAAACTTTATAAATTATTGATGTCACCAAAAGGACTGTTGAAATGGATACTTATAAAGAAAGTCAACCAAGGAAAAGGTTTTGTTCAAATGATTTAGCATAGGTTAGCAAAACTTAAATCATTATTTTGCACTTACATGTGAGATAACGAGTGACAGAACCATTTATTTAAATGGGTACACCTTATTCCAACTCACTTCAACCATGATGCAAACATGTTAAATTCTCAAAATCTAATGGCTATTACGCACACCCCGACGGGGAATAACAAAGTAATGCAGAAAAATGCAGGTTCGCATTTACGAACCCACTGCTTCACACATAAACTGGAAACAGCAATCCTGCAGATTCCGCTTCAGAGTGATTATTTTCTACAATTGTCCTTCCGCTTCGGCTCTTGAACAACAATGTTACAAAAAAAATCCACACTTTATCAAATATTCTCCAAAAAAGGAAACAAAAATGCTTCATTTCCACAAACTTAAACCCTAAACCACGAATTTGTTGTTGTGGGTAAACACAATACTTTTTTTCTCCACCAACGAAGAAATGACGAACCCCGTCGGAAAATAACACCGAAAACGGAGGAACAACAAACTTGGGGAATGGAGAAAGAAGAAACTTAGGAGGATGGACGAAGAAGACACTTCGGAGATGGGGGAAGAAAAAACTTGTGGAAAGGAGGAAGAACAAACTTGGGGATGGAAAAAGAACAAACTGCTCTCCACTTCTCTCATGACTTCCACTCCTCTCTCTCCTTACTCCTCACCCACTTTTGTCACTCCATCAACCTCCATTTCTCTCTCGCACTCAAGCATCCAACGTGGAATTGTGCAAAAATAAAAATAAAAAAAACACTGTCACTTCAGATAATAAAAGAAGTTGTTAAAAAATTGTTGTCAATATATCATTTTCCTTTTTCTATACTCATCTAATATATGTTTCTATACTCATCTAATTAATGTATGTTTAATATATGTTTTTAGACTATTTAATGACAACCCAAATACATTAATTGGCATATTTGAAGATAATTATTTTGTTAGTTTTTATCTTTTGTTCCAGTTTACCGAAATTATAAGTCGTTATATTTTGAAATTGAAAATAATAAAAGATATAATAAAAGAATGTAATTTTTTTATAATATTAAGAAATATGATTTTTTATAGTATTTTAAGAAATAAAAGTAAAATATATTTTTCTAAGTTTTATTTCATTAAATAATTAAATAGTTAATAATAAAAGAAAAAATATTATATAAAAAAACTAATACTTTGATTATAAGTCATTCTTTAACTTAATAAATAGGGTTAAATGTGTTTTTGATCCCTTAACTTTTAGTGAATTTTGTAATTAGTCCATTTCAAAACTTTGAACTAATTTAGTCCTTCATCTTTCAAAATACGTGGATTTAGTCCTTTTAATCAAAATTTGTTAAGTTTATTTGATGTTTCATACGCATTTCAGGATTATATTTAAGTTGTTTATACGGTTTGACACATTTTTACTTTAATGTTAAGTCAAATACTATTATTAAATGTGTACGAAACATCAAATCAACCTAATAAAATTTGATTAAAAGGACTAAATCCACATATTTCGAAAGATAAAGGACTAAATTGGTTCAAAATTTCAAAATGGATTAGTTCCAAAATTCACTGAAAGTTAAGGGACAAAAAACATATTTAACCCTAATAAATATGTTGAAAATATGTTATTTTTTTTCATAACAGTTAAAATATGTATAAAGATACATGTTAAAAGAATTATTTATCTATTTATTCATTTTTAAAATCAACTTATTTAAAAAATAAATTTTAAGAATGCAATTGATTAAAGTGTATATTTTTAATTCATTATTTAAAAGAATTTGGCATAAGATATTCTATATTTTTTTTAACCTAATAAATATGTTAATTTTTTTTAATAACAGTTAAAATGTGTATAAAAATACATGTTAAAAGAATTATTTATCTATTTGTTATTTTTGAAATCAACTTATTTAAAATAAATTTTAAGAATGCAATTGGATTAAAGTGCATATTTTTAATTCACTATTTAAAAGAATTTGGCATAAGATATTCTATATTTTTTTTAATGATGAATTATATGGATCGACAAAATAATAGTTCAGCTTTAAATACCACTAAAAGTAAGTTATGAATGAGATTATATATAAATAAATAAATAATCAAAACAAATAACAGATTTATGTTATTTATATGAGTAGATTATTATTTTGGAATATAAAAACCTGTAATATTAGAAATAAATTTATAATCAATATTCTTTATTAATTTATTAAATAATCAATTAATTAGAAGTTATAAAATAATAAAATTAAAAATTAAAAGTATTTAGACTAATTAGTTTAAAAATAAAAGAAATAAATATTTTTTAATAATTTAATAAATGACTAATTAATTAGAATAAAATGAAAGGATAAAAATAAAATAAAGGAATGATTTTTTTCATAAATATGTTGTAATAAAATAGATATAAATAGTATTAAATGATTAAAAAAATAAGTTTTAGAAATTTGTCAATACAGTAAAATAAATGGGTCATAAAATAAATTTATTAAACGACCAATAAAAGGATAAAATAAAATAAATAAAATAAATAAAACAATAATTTATTTTTTTATAGATAAGTATAAATACATGTATAGAAGATATTTTCATTTTTATTAGTTATAATTTAATGTATTATCAATAATGAAATAAAATAGGAAAATCCTTTATACAACACAAAATTACTGTAAATTGAAACGTACGCGCTGTCCTTTGGAATCATACTCATAAGAATTCCTGCTCGACACTCGACACGCCAGATCTGCAAATCGGAAAATTCAGAGCGCTGTCGAAAACCGCCGTCTACGGCGGTAAAACTTGTCTCTGCATCTTCTTATCTGAGAATCGGGAGTTTTATTGAGCTTATTTATCTTTGTGGAGAATATCTAGCGCAACACTGAAACGAACGCCAAAAACTCGAGTTCCCAATGGAAGAGTTGGAGCAGTGGAAGGAACAACTTTCTCACTTGTCGCATCTGGCCATGGATCGTCTTCGCGAGGTTCCCCCAAATCAGCTCTACGTTGCTGCTGCCATCGCGATTTTCACAACGCTGCTTCTTCTCTCTGGTAAATACGTTGTTTTTTAATTCTTACTCTTCTAATCGTTTATTGGTTTCACGTTGTTCATTATTGATTTCTGTTTGTAGTACGTTTGTTCAAGCGGTCCAAGTCAAACACCGTTGTGTTGACAGGGCTCAGTGGGAGTGGAAAAACTGTTCTTTTCTATCAGGTATTTGCTACAAATCACAATTATTGAGTTCATTGCTTCTGATTTTAATCCTCGAATTAGTCTAGTTTAGTTTGTGGCTAGGGTTGGTTTGGTTATTCTGAAAATTAGAAAATAAAATTCGCTTTTGCTCGTGGTGAAGAGGAACTAAGGGCTATATTAGGTCATTGTGACATGTTTTTCAAATGTAGTCCAGTGCCTTCATCACAGTTTGAAATTTTAGTAATGATACCAACATGGTGTGAGATGGTTGGTAGATAGCCTTGTCATTTAAGTATGTGGTTAGGATCTTTCAAGTTTGTGTGTATGAAAAATATTTGTTGGGACAATTGAAAGAGGTCAGATCCTTAGATGTATCTCAGTACCTTAAGGGATTAATCCGTGTGGTTTGGTTTCTTTCTGTTTATCTGAAAACTGATATAATTTTGTTTTCTTAGGTTTTACCCTTTAGGAAGGACTCAGAGTCAGGTTATGTCATTGTTCGCAAGTTTTTGAAATGTATATAGCCTGGTGCCTTGATTGTTTGTTGTGAATTATAACAATGAATATGAAAATGCATTAAAGGAAACAGTTGTAATTAATTATGACCAATGGAGCTTGTATGAGGACATTGTCTAGGGTCAAAATAAAAAAGTTCATGATAACATTTAAAAGTTTTCAGCACAGATTTGAACCACATTTTGTGTTTTCTTATTGTTATTTCGATGCATCTTGAGTTTCTTTTTTTTTTTGTGCCTATAATTGTTGTATTCATGCAAGAATTGTCCAAAATCAAATTGTTTTTGTAACATTAGCAGTAGATTTGGGATATAATCAGACTCCTTGGAAAGTGATATCAGGCATTACTTTTCTTTGTATTGACATTTTCCAAATTAACATCATGTTCTTGACTCACATTTCATGCCTACTGCAGCTTAGGGATGGCTCTACTCATGAGGGTACCGTTACATCAATGGAGCCTAATGAAGATACTTTTATTCTTCACAATGAGAAAACAAGGGTAACATTTTAGCTTCCTACAATATTTGAATACTTGCTTAAAATTACAAAGTTAAGCCGGTTTTTGAATATACAATAGATTTTGCTTCTCATCGATATTTACCATTTGTTGTTCAAAGAAACTTGTTCGAGATGCAGTTGTAGCTTAAATTTTATTTGTCATATCTTATGTTTGTCTGTTGATTGTGGAATCGGACAATAGAATAGAACAAATAGTGTCATATTTTCCTTTTTATTTTGACAGAAGGGCAAGATAAAACCTGTTCATATTGTTGATGTTCCCGGCCATTCTCGGCTCCGACCCAAACTGGATGAGTACTTGCCTCAAGCAGCTGGGATAGTTTTTGTGGTTGACGCTTTGGACTTTTTACCGAACTGTCGAGCTGCTTCAGAGTAATTCCTTCCCCCATTTAGTTGCTAGATTATCATCTTTATTTTATCTAGCATATTTTGTCAATATTAGCAAGAAGCAAGTTTTATCTAGCATCGACGTACTCAACATATTTTAGCATTATGATATAAAATAACTTATCATTTTCTACCACTCCTAAGGAAGATGTCAGCAAGTCAGATACAAGGATACTAACATTGTCTTTTTATTTATAGGTATCTGTATGATCTATTGACTAAAGGAAGTGTTGTGAGGAAGAAGATTCCAGTGCTTATTCTCTGCAACAAAACAGACAAAGTCACTGCTCATACAAAAGAGTTTATCCGAAGACAGATGGAGAAGGAAATGTATGCCTTCAAGTTCCATATATTTTTATTTCAGTTCACTTTATCAATCAGAAACTACTCCATGATTTCGTTTTATTGTCCAGTTGATAATATTTATGCGCTCTCTCTGTGTTGGATGGAACATATACACATTCATATGTCAATGCTGTTATTGTTATTGATTGGTTCATATTGAAGAAGTATCTTGTATTTCCTTTTAATTACTCTAATATTTGAAGTTTCATTCACATACTGATCGGTTTGTTTGGATTTTGAAAATGTGCATTGTTATTTGTTTTTAATATATGATAACCTGATTGTTTCCATGATTTCGCTGTCAATTCTATTGTTGACTCTTCATATCATTATTTTCCAGAGACAAATTGCGGGCATCAAGAAGTGCGATATCAGATGCTGACGTTGCAAATGAGTTCACCCTGGGGGTACCGGGTGAGCCATTTTCTTTTACCCAGTGCTCTAACAAAGTAACAGCTGCAGATGCTTCTGGTTTAACTGGGGAAATATCTCAGCTGGAGGAGTTTATCAGAGAACATGTAAAGCAATAAGCTAGATATTGTGTTTAAAGCTCACGGATTTTTGTTGAGTTAGTGAATGGAGTAGTGTTGTTTATCTTGGTTGTACTCATTCGAAGTGCTGTCTGGACGAGTAGAGGCTTAAAAGAAAAGGGATTTTGGGGTGGGGTTTGGGTGTTTGGTTAGAGTAGGAATCAATGAGGATTTATTTCATTGTTAGTTCTGGTACATTGATCGGATTACAATTTTTCGTTTAATTGTATCGGTACTTGTATTTACCTCATTTACTCATTTACTTTTTACTGTTCTCTGCCTCTGCTTCAGAGGCTTTGGGACCCCATGTCCTCAACTTTATTTCATATCCTTTTGGCTATTTTTCTCCTTTGGTGACTTTTACTTTACGTTGGGTGACATAACCAAGAAAAGTTACTAGGTCGTCATACGGGAAAAGTGCAACTCCAGACATTTCATTATCCCAATGATGCAATCATCTAACTGCTGCTCATTTAATTATGGGTAAGTAGTTGAATGATTAAGTGATTAATTTCTGTTGATGAAAACACGTGCATAAGGATGTGGTAGGGCCCCGAAATCCCAAATGAAGAGAGTAAGTAATTTTAATTGTTGTGCGAGAATCATTATTTATATTCAATCATCGGTTTGCTATGGGATACTAATATATTGGCACTCACATTTGTTGTTTTCTCTTTCTTTTTTCTGATTACAATACGACAAACAACCCGTCTTCTATTCAGGATTTGCTATTTAGTTGTCGAGTTACTGCAAATTATGCTGACTCATTTTCTTGGGAGAACATAACCAGCAGACAAAACAAAACAATCAATTTTCAATTTAAAAACTAAGGAAACAGCATAGTTTGCAGATTTATTAGATTAAACAGAGTTTATATTAGACTTGCTTATTACTACAATTTGAAGCTTTTTCCTAAGTAAATTACCCAGATTTACTTTAATACGTGGACTTAATACAAAGCACTTTCAAAAATAACGAAACAAAGGAAATATGTTCACTCTGTTATTCCAAAAAATTAGGGTGATAATCGAAAGTGCAAGTATAGTTGATGTTCAAGGAAAACGTAATTAGAAAATACTTGTAATTTTACTCTGTCATCTAATCACAAAATATCATATAAATTTATTATTTTTTATAACAACTACTTTAAAAACAAACCATCTTTATTACAATTTCTTATTAATTAATTAACAAAATCCATTGAAAATTTAACTCGTGTACTTTCTCTGAAGAATCATATTGGCATAACAGCGCAGAAGCAATTCATATCCATACTGAATACTAAAAGAACACTTTTTGTAACATTTTACTGGGATTGATTTGATCAATGTAGGAGTATACTGTGAAATGTTTATCTCGGATGGAAGATATCACAAACATGGTTAGAGCAGAGCAGAGAAGTTCCATGTCTTCTTCAATCTGAAGTAGCAAATAACAACCACATGCCGCACAAATCCTAACACTTTTGGAGGAAGGTGGTGTTTTAATCTAATCTTCTAAGTTAAAATATGCTTTAGCCATGTTTAAGGCAGCTCTACTCCGATGACTGTTCATGAATGTATCATCGTACAAATACTAACAAATAATGATAAAAAAAATAAAAAAATCACCGTACAAACTGGCAGGAACCAGGAAACAATTTTGACAACCACAAGTGTTTCAACTTCACTATCAAAGCAAAGACTGCAAAGCATGGAATGTGCATTACACCCACACCTGTGTACCTAAAAGCACCACAAGAGAGCCAGATAAATATCATATCATCATCTGAATGCCTAAATTAATTTCATTTCCTAGTGCTGCATTTGGTAACATGTAAGATAAACATGCAATGTTGATACATGATAAATTGCTCCTTGCTTGCAGTTTAAGATTGTCATATTTGAAGGGGAAATCTTATGTCAAATAGTGTTGAAGTTAAATTTTAATTTTACAGATTCTGTTTGAGTTGTGATGATGCACTGAAATTGAGAACATACCATAAGGCTGCATATGGGGATGACAAATCAAGGAAAGGATAAGGCCACCTGGAACAACGGATAGAAAATTATGAACAGAATTGGGCCAAGTGAAAAGCAAAAATCAGAAAATGGGATACTTGTTTTTACCATAAGGAAACACAGGCATGGATGATCCACTGAAAAAGCACAAACATAGCCGTCCACAGAACAAAATATGCAAATCGAAACACTGGAAATCTCTGCATGTGTTAAGAAGTAGACGTAAATTTGAAGTACGTATGTAATGAGAAATGACATTAGCTAACAGATAAAACACAATAAAAAATCACCATGCAATTCAATAATGCTTCACCGAGGAGGAATACAGCGTTTAGAGAGTGTAGGCAAACATCCATCTGCAAATTGAGAAGTGCAAGCATTAGGATTCATTATGAAAATATGTTCTGAGTAGCAGAGGACCAGCCTGTTCTATTAGAACCAAAAGTGAACAATTTACACATTCAAAAATGAAACTAGAAAGGAAAGGCCAAACATTCTCCAAAACCTTTATTAGTACATTAAGTATAATTTTCTTCACCAAAAGATAAATGGCAGACCAGGGACAAGATCAATAATACTCACAAATTCCAGACGGAAATCTTTTTTTGTCATAGATGGATAAAGGACTAGCCAGAATACAATGTCGGTGAGCACCACAGCGCCTCCACAAGTCTATATATTTTAAAAAGAAAATGAAAATAAATCAGTAGATTGCCTCCTGAGTTCAACCAGTTAATAAGACAATGATAATAAACATGCAAGTGTTTAACTTTTTTTACAGCATGCAATAGTGTTTAATCAAGTAGCAGAAAAAGAGCGAGGTGAACACGAGGACATTATAAAAAACACAAGTTTGACAGAGAGATTGCATCACGGGCTTTTACAAACTTATGATCGTTGTGGAAGCCTTTATCTGCAAATTTATATTTTAATACATCTTTTAACACTGTTCTCTAAGAATCAAATAGGTAACTGGGACTTTCAAACTAGAATTTAATTGATTAATTAGCTATCTGGGTAAGGATAGCTTACTACGAAAGAAAAGGGGGAAAGAGCAACTAAGAGGACAGGAAAAACAATTCTCTAAGGATGCTCAATCTGTAAAACAAATTTAGCAAAACAACACAAAGAGGGTGTATACAAACAATTCTGTCCCATAATAAGTTTTAGTTGGTGAAACACCCTAAAAATGTTTGGTAGAGACGGTACATGCAGATAGAGGATGGTGACTACATAAAATGCCAATAAAATAAGTTTCTCAAAAGACTCTATAGACTATGATCAAATGTTTGACAGTGTCATGATTAATTTTGGAAAAATTCTATTTGGGTCTTTGGAAAATCCAGTTCAAAAATGTTGTTCGGCAACCCATGCTTTCTCCATCTCAAACAGATAAAATTTTCCTAATAAGCCTGATAACTTTTCAAATTCACATATCTTATGTCTGGTTTAAGGCTGCCATCTCCAATCATACTTTCTTTTTCACAAAACTAATTCCTTTGAAAATTCTCAGTTGCATTTCATGTCCTAATTAACAAAAAATCTGATTAAATGTCAATTTGCAATTGTTAAAATACATCACTACATTAGTTAAAATCATGTAAGGCACAAAAATATATACTCCAATAAAATCCAGAAAAAAAAAAAAAGATTACCTGAAAAATTATTTGAAAAATATAACCCCATACACGAGCAATATGCCGAGCGTGAGGCTCCCGATTGGTATTGGAATTCTTATACAGGTTAGGTAATTCTGGAGTACCATCGAGTGTAGGAGCCACATAAGTGCCTTGTTCAGTATCCAACTGTTCCTGATTGACTGTGTTGCCATCAATTGTTTTGTGTTTATAGAAACATCCATATATGGAGACACAAGATCCATACTGAAAGTCAAATTGAGAGCAGAAGTCACTTGGAGAAGGAATGAAATGAAAACAAGAGAAAAGAAAAGTTAACTGACAGATTCAAATTTTTCTCCTAAGGTGCATATAAACCTTTAACCTACAAAATGTATTATAACCCAACTAGAACAAGTTCCACCCTAAAACCAAAAGAAAATGCAATTTTATTATAATATCAGATGAGTAAGAGATGATAAGGGTTACCCCAAAGTAAATGGTGACCAAAGTAAACGTCCACCTGTTAAACAAAAAAGAAGTAATCAGCATATTTCTAACCAACTAATCAAGAAGGAAGCTTAAGTGTCTAGCTTGCTGTTGAGGTAGCAATAAAACAACAAGTGCAAATTAAATATAAATTTCAAGTAAGTTTGTTCATAACTTATTTAGCTCATATCATCGCTATAGTTGCATCAAGACTAGAATAGATATAGGATATGTGAATGTAATCTTACTGAGTGTAGAAGTAAAATATGCCACCTCCATCAGCAACCACATTGGTAGTGAGCAAAGACAAAAGCACAACAAAAGAAAATATCCTATAAGCAAGCAACCAAGCAGGATGAATCCCTTTAAGGCATGTATTCCATGTTTCATCCTGGTAAAGAGTTCCAGCTGTTTCCCTCTGTCTTTCTCTTCTCCCATTCCTTGGTTTACTGCATTCTTCGTACTTCCATATCAAAAATGATGCTAGACCCATAGCCATTAAAATAAAGAGTGCACATAAGAAGAACCTCCAATTCAACCAATAACTTAAGAGAGTAGTGTCTGGCGGCAGTGCCATAGTGGATCTGTTAATAATAAGAAAGTGGTCAGTTACTTATATTTCCTTTGCTAAATAAGTTCCTCCAATTTCATGATTTTGTATGCGCCCAGTTAAGATTGGATACACGAGTGATTAGCAAAACAATATTCTGCCAAGATTATCCTTATCGAGAAGAGTTCAAGTCAATTTCACGAAACAGAGATTAAATTGAAAACCCCTCCCATAACCTAAGCCAATACACAGATTCCTTAGTTGAAAATTTTCACGAAAATCCAAAAAGTTTGATACTTTATCAAACTGAAGATAGAAAAACAGATTACTGATTCCCAACTGAAAAGACACAGAAGAATGGATAAATAAATAAGCAAAGAGTAGAAGTACTCACAGAGAAAATTGAGAAGTAAAATTAAAGGCGGCAGAGGACTGATTTCTGAAAGAATTTCTGAAAGAAGATGCTTTGTTTCTTCCTTCTATATGGGTACGTATCAGAAAGTGAAGAAGAAGAAGAAGAAGATATGTTAAGAGTGATTTAATGAACCAACAAATTGAAGTGATGTTATCAAATGATTAACAGTGAGAAAGGTATTCAATCAATTGATTTTGCTTCGCAAGTGGCTGATCCCAGTTCGCAGGTTTGGGATCAACCAAGATTCACCGGAGAAGCTTTTTCCTCTGTTCTTTACAATGCAATGAAAGTATTATATATTTATAGATAAATTTCCCACCTCTCTGTGCTGCATATATTTATTTATTTATTTAAGGTTAGTTACTTTTTGTTGACTTTTGTGTGTTCTGTTGAAAAAAAAAATGTTTGGTTTGTTAAATGAAAAACAAAATCTTAATGTGTTTACGTTTTTTTCAGGTAAAAGATATTATTTTTTTCACGTAAATAAACAGAATAAGATAAATTTTACGTTTTGAACTAATAAAAGATATTAAATATGTGTTTTAAAATTGAAAATATCAATTATTTTGAAAATGTAAACCTTATTTAAATTTAAAATTTTAGATAAAAAGTATTTTTACTAGGAAATAAATAAGAAAAATATTTTAAGCTAAAATATAATTTATGAATGTAAACGATTGACATAGAAACCATCTTATCAAGAGCAGACGGAAAGGAAGGAGTGGTGGTGGGACTTCTTCTTTAACTAAATAAAAACTAAAAAAATCTGTTTTCGATATATTTATTTCATAATAACTTTAGGGTTTATAAAAAGATAGAATATCAACTTTTTTAGTTACTCTTGATTTGTCACTGACAATCATTTACTTGTTTTAATTTTAATAATATTTTAAATTATAACACACAATTTATAATAAAATATAAATAAAAAGTAGCATAAAATACAAACACATTTAACAAAACTAAATATTTCCTTTTTTTCCTGTTATCAGTTATATTTTTTTATTGTATATAATTAATTTAATTTTAAAAAACATAAATATAGATAAATAATTATTTAAACATAAAATTATAAGATAACTATTTTAATTTAGAAAAATAATTAAATTTAAATAAATAACCGCTTAAAAGATAAAAATAATAAATATTTATGTCTACTCAAAAATTTCTTTTATTAATATCTGTAATCTATATAACTATATAAAAAATATATATTTCTTTTGTGTCTACGATTAATTCACCTATTTTATCATTTATAATATAATTACGAGTAATTATGGTAATGATAATAGTTATTCTATAATGTTTTATATAAAACTTAAAGAGTCCTTCAATTATTTTCTTCTTCTTTTATTTCTATGTTTATTTGAGTGGTTATCTTTCTTCATTATAACAATAAATACACATCTTCATTTTGGAGTTTATAGAGTGCTTTTGACCTTCCAAAGAAGAAGAAGGTCAACCTTGCATCATAATACTCTCCAAGATAGTCGTTAGGTGTGTGTGATTTTAAAGCTAAGACTCTTTTTTACTTAAAATAGTATTATCTCCCGTTGATCCAAACTTGACCTACAAAGCAAACTTCCAAGGTCAAGGATCAACAAGTTAAGCCAAGTCAACAAGTTAATTTAATTTAAATCAACAAAAGAAAAGTTAACATAAAACTAAAATCAAAAGAAGGCAAAGAAATTTTACTTCTAAATATGTTTATTCTGCTTTAAACATGTGACTTCATCTTTGATAGGGGTAGAAGCTCATTATATAGTCACTGCGCTTTTATGCTAGCATGATAATATTCCATTTGTTTTATTTTGTTTTCTTTCATATATAATTTTTTCACATTACTTCATTGTGTCTTTTTTTTTTTCCTTTTCTTATATATGTTTAGATTAAATATGTTTTTGGTCCATTAACTTTTAGTAAATTTTGAAATTAGTCAATTTTGAAACTTTAGACCAATTTATTCATTCATCTTTCGAAATACGTGAATTTAGTTATTTTAATTAACTTTTGTTAAGTTTATTTGACATTTCAAACGTATTTTATAATAGTATTTGACTTAACATTAAAGCAAAAATGTGTCAAACAGTATAAAAAACTCAAATACAATTCTGAAATATATACGAAATATCAAATAAACCTAACAAACTTTGATGTGTCTCAAATTGATCCGAATTTTCAGAAATTTGATGTAAGTCTTTTTCAGTTAGTACAATATTAACAATGTTAAAAAACTGTTATATGTTAATTTGTGCATTTATTTATTTAAATTTAAATTTGTCAGGTATCAACTGACGTTGTGACAGTGTGATATGACAATGATGATGATATTTGTCACTATCAAACCAAGTTTCATAACCTTAGCCTCAATGTGGTCCATTTATTTTTATTTTGTTTCAATTTAGTACCAATCTTTTATGAGTAATTGTGTCCTTCTCCAAATTGAACTTAAATTTAATTTTTATATAAATGTTATACAAAATGTTTTTATTGAAATTGATATTTTTATTAAATATTTTTAACATTTGTTTAAAATTTAAACAATTTTGTCCCTCTCCAAAGTGAAACTAAATTTAATTTGTATATAAATGTTATACAAATATTTATATTAAAATTAATATTTTTATTAAATATTTTTAAAAAATTAAGTTTATTTAAAATTCAATGTAAAGTATAAATTTAAATAAACTTAATATTAATAAAAATATTTAATAAAAATATAAATTTTAATAATAATATTTGTATTGCATTTGTATAAAAATTAAATTTGATTTAAATTTAGAAGAAAACAAAATTGTTAAATTTAAAAAATAAAAAAATAGAGAACTAAATTGAGACTAAGACAATCACACTTAATGTGACGGTGACATATAATACTATCACGACCATATCACATGACATAACGTCAACTAAACATGTGATTTTTTTTCAAAAATATATTAAATAAATAAATAAATTACATAAAAATACCACGAATTAATACGTAACATTTTTTTATGTTTGTTGGTACATGATTGCCAAAAATGATCTATTTGATATTTTATTAGATAATGTAAATGAAAAATATAATCTAACCTTCAATTTCCACCACTTTTTTGCTGTCATTTATTTTTTGTCATATAAAAGGAATTAATTAAATAAAACAGGACAATTAAGGTGTCCTAACTCCTATACAAAACATGCAAAAACAAGTGCATGATAGTAGAGTACGTTTAGGGTTAAAACTCTAAATACAATACAAAGCTCACAGTACAAAATACATAAAAAATCTTGGCATGAAAAAATGGCTCATTATGAACTAAAAACTTAGGATACCGGACCCAAAACAGTCACAATAGAAAAAGACGAAATATTAATTGTAAGAGTAAGTATGTTATACATAACTGCAAAACAACTTTGAATTCCTGCTTTTAATATATATAAAGTCCGCCCAAATTTTTGTTGTCATGAGTGTGCCTATTTTTTGTCATGCATGTTCACAATATTGTTTATTTTTTTATATATTGTTATCTCAGTCTCTTATTTTCTATTAACATTTATAAAGTTTCATTGTGTAGATTATTTATAAATATTTAAATTTCTTTTTCAAGTTCAAATTTATTCATTCATAAGTTTAATTTAATCATAAAATAAATTTAAATTTGTTGTCAATATAAATATAACCCACAATTACAAAATTATTTTTCAAAAAAAAAAAAAGTGTGAGTAAAAAACACCAAACTTACCATAAGAAGATAATTACTTAAATCACCTTAATGTTTTCTATCATGTTAGTAATTGATATTATCTATATTGTAATCTACTCAGTAACAAGTTCCGCATATTGAACCATACAATGTAATAGTTGTAACTTTTCTGGAAAAAAAAAAAAACTTTTTAAGTAAATGTAAATAACATTAGATGAAAAACGTAACATCTAATTACATATGCGGACCGGGTTGAACAAGCTTTGGGCCCAAGAACAGCCCAACAAAAAACCCTATTCCATTGGAGTATATAAATCCTCTGTAAATTCCATCATCATTTTCTCAGCAGCACAAACCCTGCATCGAAACCCTAGGTCTCAGCAACGATGCAGATATTCGTGAAAACCCTCACGGGGAAGACCATCACCCTTGAAGTAGAGTCTTCGGACACCATAGACAATGTGAAGGCCAAGATCCAGGACAAGGAGGGCATCCCGCCGGATCAGCAGCGGCTCATCTTCGCCGGAAAGCAGCTCGAGGACGGCCGCACCCTCGCCGACTACAACATCCAGAAGGAGTCCACCCTCCACCTTGTCCTCCGCCTCCGCGGCGGAGCCAAGAAGCGCAAGAAGAAGACCTACACCAAGCCTAAGAAAATCAAACACAAGCACAAGAAGGTGAAGCTCGCTGTGTTGCAGTTCTACAAGGTTGACGACTCCGGCAAGGTGCAGAGACTCCGCAAAGAGTGTCCCAACGCTGAGTGTGGCGCCGGAACGTTCATGGCCAACCACTTCGATCGCCACTACTGCGGCAAGTGCGGCCTCACCTATGTTTATCAAAAAGCTGATGCTTAATTCTAATTAATGTCGTTTTATTAGTATATAAAATTGGGAATGATAGGTTCCATTTGTACTGTTTTGGTGAAACTTTGAAACTTTGATGCTCTCCTCATTTTCTTCAATATATTGTTATTTTTGTTAGAATGAAATTGACTCATACTTATTCATAAGGTTGTTTTTGTATGTTGAGGTCTAGGATTTTGAAAAGATTAAATTAGAGTTTGATGAATTTGGATTTGAGATTTTGGGTTGGATTGGATTGTGTAAGTTAAATTTGTGAAAACTCGTCGGTGTTTTCTTGTTGTTTGGGTTTTTTATCTTCGCAATTGGAATGGTGTTTATTTTATTTGTCTATTTATTTTGAGGATAATTGATGTTTTTCAAATGTGTTAGGTTGGTTTTTCTAATTGGATACTGATTAAACTTTAGCAATTAATCTGTTATTCTGTGTTTAAATCTAGATTTGTACTGTTCAAATGTGTTTGTTTTCTCGTTGGTGACACCCACATCATTGAGAGACTGTGATGTGGTAGTCAATAATCTGTTTGATATCAAGTTTTGAGGCCAGTTTCAAATTTGAAAACGGTGGTGCTGTTGCTTATTTAATTTGTTTTTTCATGTGCTTTCTTGTCACGAGAGAGACAATCTGTGATGGGATTGCATAGTGTCATTGTGCATGTGAAGCATTTACTATTTTCGAAGAACATTCTTTGACTAATGGAAGCAAGGTGTTGTGTATGAATTTTCTCCCCCAAGAGAAAGTCAAAGGAAGTTGGCCGAATTGTAAGTGGTGCAGAGTTTGTGAGGTTGTTGAGTTAATTAGGTAGGTTTGTGTCCATGTGCTTAGGAAATGGCAGCATCTTGATAAGTGCTGCAGAGCTCCCAAAGCTTTTTCACTTTCTTGCAGTGTTGTTTAGATTTTTTTAGTGCTTTCACTGCATGATGGCAATGGTTTTGCATGAGATTTGTGACTTTGGTTTGATTGAAAAAATAATGATTAGGAGGGATGAGTTTTGAAGGGATGATCTGTGAATGAGTGGTGTGAAAGACAAGTCAGATTAATAGTTCCTAAATTACGAATGAGTCCAAGGATTATAGTCACTTCATAAAAAAAGTACACTGATGATCTTTGAATAAGTTATAAAAATAGAAAGGCAACTTTAAAAAATTCTCTAACAACAACTTGGATGGATGATTAAATAATATCTCAACCGTTCTTCTCATTTAAATTAAATCAATAAAATACTCTACAATTTTTTTTTTCTTTCATTCCCTTATCTTTTGTCCTCTTTCCAAAAACAAACTAAAAATAACTCCTATGGAAGGGATGCAAAAAATAACTCACCCTCGTATGGCCTCCACCTGCAAAAATCTAATTCGTGAATTCTTAACATTCATTTCTTGGCATTGCTGAATAGAATTCCCATGGGCCTTGCACAGTTCCTGTTGAGTCATACCATAAGTCATACCAAAAATAAAAATGATTTTATAGAACTACCATGAGAAGCAATTTTATCAAAAAACTAAATATAGGCAAGTAAAGAATACTTGATTTTCACACTGAGCTTCTTGAACACTCTGTTCTGAAATGCCAACTAAAGTTATTAACGACATCAAAACAAAAGAAAAAAGTGCAGCGAAGAAAGATGGAATGCTATTAAATTTAAATATGCTTATGTTTATGAGTATTTATTCTCATATTCAGCAAACTTGGCATTTCACTTCCCTTCGAGTTTTGATGGCGATCCAATGCCTAAGGAAAAATAAAGTTAAATTCTAAATCTGAAATCTCATCAACTAAAAACCGACCTGGGCTCTTCGATATTTCTCCTTCCGCAAACCTAAATATTCCCTTTTCACCATTACAGGATAATAACACTAACACAACCACAATCACCACAATATATAAAATTTTGCATTTAGGAGACATTTTCTATGTTTTTAAATTGCAGATTTGTTATGTTTTATTTAAATTTCTGTTCTGAATAACGGTCTTATGCTGACCGAATCTTAGGGGATTGTGGGAGCTAAATATTAGTTACCATATTATTAGGAAACTGCCCATTAGTTTCTGGCATAGTGAGGGAGAGCAGTTTTTTCTTTTGCAGTTTATTTAAACAGTGTAATTTGATGAAATAGACAACACAGTTTCAGATTGCATACAAAGAGCTTTTTACGTTACATTCACAATTTGGTATCAAGAGCTTCGTCACAGGCCTGAACCCAAAACTTACTTGTGAGTGAGAGAGAGAAACACTAGAGAGCTTTGTTTTCTGAACTGGGTTGGGAAGAGTGATACACTAGTGAGGTTTGGGAAAACAGTGAGTGCTATCAGAAATGG
>Ga0214543_1006948_pt1 | contig 19788 bp, 10 predicted proteins | sample CNSS2metaG_FD_160094 | JGI IMG/M metagenome (GOLD analysis project Ga0214543, IMG submission 160094) | Root nodule microbial communities from cowpea collected in UCLA plant growth center, Los Angeles, California, USA - CNSS2 | ecosystem: Host-associated > Plants > Roots > Nodule | place: USA...
TTGGGATCGTGATCCTGTTACTTGTAAACTAAACATAATCAACCCTGATTTAATTATAAAAACTAAAGATATACAGTTCAATAATTGGGAACAGGAAGAATGTCGAATGCTTATCGACCACCTTCTAAAACTAAAAGTTATAGCTCTAAGTGAAAGTCCTCACAGGAGTCCTGCTTTCATAGTAAATAAATCTTCTGAACAAAAAAGAGGTAAATCTAGAATGGTTTACAATTATAAACGTTTAAACGATAATACAGTTGAAGATGGATATACAATTCCATCTAAAGAAATTCTTATAAATCGTATTCAAAATGCAAAATGGTTTTCAAAATTTGATCTCAAAAGTGGATTCCATCAAGTAAAAATGGAACCAGAATCTATAAAATGGACAGCCTTCTCCTGTTCTGAAGGATTATACGAATGGCATGTGATGCCTTTTGGTCTTAAAAATGCTCCTGCAATTTTTCAAAGAAAAATGGATAACATTTTCAATGACTTAAAAACTTTTACATGTGTCTATATAGACGATATACTAGTTTTTTCCAAAACAAAAGAAGATCATTATCTCCACCTGAAACAAGTATTATACAAACTTGAAAAATATGGTTTAATTATATCAAAAGGAAAAATGGAAATTTGTAAAAATTTCATAGAATTCCTTGGAACAGAAATAGGTAATGGAACCATAAAACTCCAACCTCACATTTCTAAGAAAATTCAAGACTTTCCTGATAAAATGGAAGACATAAAAACCCTAAGATCTTTTTTAGGACTTTTAAATTATGCCAGGAATTTTATCCCAGATTTGGGAAAATACACTGCCCCTTTATACAATAAAACTTCTCTAAAAGGAGAAAGAAAGTTTAATTCTGAAGATATAAAATTGGTTCAAAACATAAAACAAAAGGTAAATAAATTACCTACCCTACAATTACCATTAGATTCAGATTATTTAGTACTTGAATGTGATGGATGTGAATCAGGATGGGGAGCTATCCTAAAAAGGAAGAAAAATAAATATCTGTCAAAAGATAATGAACAAATATGCAGATATGCTTCTGGAAAATATACTGTGAAACCACAAGTTTATCAGACCAGCACTGATTATGAGGTCAATGCAATTATACACGCCTTAGAAGCATTTAAATTATTTTTGATAAATAAACCAGAAATAACCATTAGAACTGATTGTGAAGCAATCGTTTCCTACGGAAAAAACCAAATAAATAATGACAAAAAACCTCATAGACGATGGTTACTTTTTAGAGACTACATAAATTCTGGAAAAATGATAAATTTCGAACATATCAAAGGAACTGACAATATGTTTGCTGATATCCTTTCCAGGTACATTATACAAAAGTAATACTATACAGTCATAATACATGAATTACTTGCATCACCAAATTCAAGATCCTGAAATCCCTCCTGGATTTCTGGTCAAAATACAAATACAGCCTATGTGGAGAACTCCGATTCATAGCCCCAATTCGGCTATTAGAATTACTAAACAAATAAAAATAATTAAAAGACTGATATCAAGCCATAGATTACAAAAAACAGAATTATGCCAACACAGTCCATCTCACTATTATGCTAGGCTTATGGCCTATAAATCTACCGTTCGAGTTTTGGAATATCAGCTACAGAGGCTCAGACATTTTGTTGCTTAACCCATTTACTTCTATGTTGCAGGTACAAATATTCCAAAATGGAATATATACAACATACAAAGAAAGGATCTTTAGGTCTTAAACAAGTCAAATCCCCTTTTGTGGTGGAACAATACACAAAGTATGACAAACAAGAATTGCCAATACTCACAAATACCTATTCCTGGTAGAGAAAATACAAATGTCAAATTAAATGTTTTAATTGAAAACATATGGAATATTCCAAAATACACAGTTCAAAATGAACACCAAGTCACTAAGGTGAAACAAAGCATCATTAGTGTACTATACAATTTCTGCAATACAGATAACAAAGGAGTTTTGTTAACTTCACCAGCCTCTCCCTTTGGGAAAGGATTTACACATTATGCCCTAATTACAGAGCCAAATAAAGGAGTTTATACTTCCTTCAAAGACCTTTCTGAGGCAAAACAAGACCAATTCTGGTCTACTTACAAAGGCTTTAATTCTTTAGAAGAAGCCCAAATGGCTCTAAAGCTGGAAACTATAGATGAAGAGAAAATAAAAGCAGGGTTAACATTTGAACCAAGAACCCAAACACATACGTATGTTGCCTCTTGTAGCTTCTCACCACAAATAAACCCAAACATTTTCCTTGCAAAATTTGAAGTCATACAAGAATTCTTGTTTGAAGTCCATTCAGAAACACAAAATTACAACGGATTATTTGTAAAACCCCAGACTTATTTCGACACAAAAACACCATGCCAAGAGTCTTCAGACTATTGCAAAACGGTTACCACAAAATGTACATGCCAAATAAAATTCATTTTTAGAAAGGCTCAAATTGATTTAAAAACCTTCAAAAATCAACTATATAGAGACATAGTCATATGTCCATCACTATTATTAGAAGCAGGTTGCCTCCAAACGCTTCTAATCCCACCAACTGAAAAATTCAACTCCTTAACCCAGGAAATAAACTCAATAGTAAATGAAATACAAGCAGAATATATGATCAATATCTGCCTACAAATCACTTCTTTTCCAAAAAGCGCCTCTACTCCTGATAGCGTGGCAACACATGTCATAAAACTATTCACAGAGTCAAATCCAGAGGCCCATGTCAGATTAGAACACGACTTCTTGAAAGGGTTGTCACTCAACAAAGAAAAGCTATACCAGTACCAACTCTGGAAAGCTTATGTTGAAGGGTCAAATTGGAATTTCTCTAGAAAGGATAATACAGAATATATCCTTTTAAAAGAAACCACAAACACCAAAATATATTGGAAGAAGTTTATGGGAAACAAATTTCATCCATTCCCTATAGAAGCCAGTCCCATATTGGTTAAAAGATTTGAAAAAGAAAGAATATACAGAGAAATTTATGAAGAAACAGGAAGCCACGGACAAGGAACTCCTGGATCTTCTTTCCCTTCTGACAATGAAGACTCAGACCAAATACTTGAGGAAGACCCCGAAGACATGATTTCTACGGTAGTCTCCAAAAGAGGACAGTAAAATGTTCTTACCTGTGACACAGTAATTTTACTCATAACTGGGTAATAGACTGAAGGGTAAAAACACACAACGGTCAAATACAAACCACGTCACCAGATGACTTGGACTCTAGGTAACCGGTCACTTGAAAACCGGTTCAACAAGTTACAGGTTTCAAGATTTTTCTATAAAAGAGTCTTTAAGTCCCTTATGCTGGGCAAGAACTTTGAACCCCTCTCTCTAATAACCCTTTTCTCTCTACCTTTGCCTTCTCTCTACTTGTATCCCGCTTGTCTCTTCACACCTTTCTTCTCCTGTATACTTGCAAACATAAATAAACGAGGAATTTCAGATCTCTCTCTCCTCCCTCTGGAAGCGAAGTAAGTTTTTATGGAGTAGTTTCTTTCTAGGCATCTACGGATGCCTTGAGTAATATTTATTAAAAGATGCGATAATCATTTAAAGGCTTAAAAACATTTTATATTTTCTATTTATCTTTCTTGTTCTTGAGATGAAAGTTTATGAGAGAATATCTAACCGGCTCTGCCAGATTTATATTCTCATAAATCTTACATCTTTTATGTTTTTGCTTTATCTTTCTGTTTATTCTCTCTGTACTCACCTTTTTTTTTTTTCTTCTTTCATATAACAAGAAAATAAAAGTAAAGTGGGGAAGGTGAACACATATTATAACATTTACCTTCAATCGGGAAACTTCACACAAGAGATGTAAATTAGAAATTTTATATGTAAATTATTATTTTTAATTAAATAAAAAAGTTTTTTATTATCTTTCTTAAACCATTTTCATACCGTAATTCGAGTATACAGTCTTTTATTTCTAACAGTTGGTTATTATAATTTTTATTCAAATTCAAAATTATTCAACAAATTTATTATACGAGCAGTATTTGTAAAATTTTACAAATTTTACTATTACACAAAATATAAAATCTTTAAATTTTATAATTTAAAATTAGAGTAATTTGGAGAAAAAATTAAAAATCATATCAATACCATAAAAAAAATCTTTACAATTACAATTAGAGATCATATTAATTTGGAAAAAAACTTAATTCGTAAAAAACATATAAATTATAAAAGAATCATAAATTTAACATACATAAATCATAATAAAATATTAATCAATCTTAATTTAAAAAATACGATAATAAATTATTATTTAATATATATATATATATATATATATATATATAAATTCATTTATTCTTTTTCTATTTTCATAAAAGAATCTTATGAACCTTAATATTTTTTACTAAGCAATGTTTCTTAAGTTGACTATTAAAAAGGTATTAAATGGATTATCTGATTATTTAAGAGATAAAGTATTTATAAGATGTACAAATTGAATTAGACTTTATGAATATAATATGTCTAAATTGATTCTTTAGTTAATATTTTTATGGGAAATAACTTGATTTCCATGGTAGAAGTTTCATCATAAGTTGGAATGGTGATAAAAAAAAACTAAAATCTATAGCTTTTTATTTGTTTAGAGATTGAACACCGCAGAATTTTTTCAAGGAAAACTGAAAGTATTTTAAATATTATTTGAGTTTTCAATAAAGTGTGCCGATTTTATTTTAAAAATTATTTGAAGTATGATTATTTGTGTAATTATGAAAGCAAAAAAATGAGTGTTAGAGGCTGGCTGAATTGAGATTTCTTCATTAAAACATTAAATTAATTAAGGCATAATGGAGTTTTGGAAATGAGGAAAGAATGTGCCTTTGATACAATAGTTAGGCACATTGGTAATTTTTATATGATACGAAGTTCATTTTTTTTTATATAAATCCTAGTTTTTGTTGAAGTTAAGCATCAAACACTTCAAAATATTGTATGATTATTATTCACCAAACTTGCATATATATATATATATATATATATATATATATATATATATATATATATATATATATATATATTATCTCTAAGTGGAACTACCAATACATTCCGGATGATTTGTTAGCGGATGAAACATAATGTTCAAAAAATTTTGTTAGGATAAATTTTTTTTAGATAATAGCTTTGATATCATGTTAGAAATAAACTTTAAGCTTAATTCAACTCCACATAATATATTTGAAATGTGAGATTATATATTATGAAATTGTCTTATCGCTACTCAATATATATATTTCCAACAAGTAAATATATTTTTGAACTTTCTTCACTTGATACATACACTAAATGAATCATGAAAAAAAAAAAAAAAATCATTAATCGCTGTCACCCTTGTGTTAATGGCCTACCCAGAAAAGTAGCCTACCCCAAAAGTTGGGAAGTGGTAGTCAATTTCCTACCAGCACTTTGGGCTATTTTATAGATTCAACCCTATATCAGTTTTTTTAGGAATATTTACTAATTTTATGTCACTATATTTTCTCAAACAATCATGAAAAATATAATCTGTAATAAAAACCTTTAGCAGGAAAACAGGATTATGAGTATTTTTCAAATTGACAGATATTGAGGGAAGAAATCAATTCAAATTAACATTATTTGGCATTTTTAAAACATTTACCATTGAATGAACGTTATAATTTTTTTATAAATAAAGTGAACTAAAACCATTATTTGATAATTTTATGGCATAGAGTATTTTTTTTATAATTGGAGATTAAAAAGTAAAGAAGATAAGATATCTTAGTTTGGGTTTGTATTGGTGAGAGGTAGATTGGTTGGGTCCACACATGTATATCGCATTATCTCATATCTGTGACGATCATTAGTCATCTTATGCAGCCAATCACAACTTTATCTTTTCCATTAGTCAAAATTATAATCATAAAATTTCTAAATAATTTCATAATCCAAATTGAGATTTGTTTATTTAGTTTAGTGTTGAGCCAGTTAATAAGTAAGCACGTGCATAATGCATAACCTGTGACCTATCGTGTTAATTAGTCACCGATCTTACCCGATTTTCTATCGCCGCCTCATCTTTCTACTGGAACCCATTTCACCTGTATTCATTTAGAAAAACAATAAAATCGTAATTTTTTATAAAATTCATTTCAATTCTTATAAATACTATTTAAATTTTTATTTAAAACATAATTTAAGTAATATTTTATTAATATTTGATTCCTTGTACCGAACCAATCAAATCATTTTTCGTGTCTTTATGTTCTTTTAGTAATATATCATATTTAATTATTAAACAAGACTTAAAGTATATATTATAAAATTTAAAAACTGGCTAAAATTATTACTTGTGAATCAACGATGATATTATTATTATTATTATTTTATTTAACTTTTAATTAGTTTTCATATATATAAAATATAAAGTAAAATAAAAAATTATGAATATCTTATAAAAAAATGAAAAAAAATATTACTAATTTTCTTTTTCTAAATATATTAAATATATGAGTAAAACTTAAAAATTAGACAGAAAAAGTCAAACATTAACAGTCCCTCACAGTTTTCAGGACCCTGCGGAAATATTACTCGGCTTTTTTGTCCTTTTTTTAAAGAGCCTGGTTGTATAAATTTTTAATCCGCAATAATAATCTACATTAAATCGTTGAAATATAAATTTTTTTCTCAAAGTACTTAAATTAAAATCATTACTAAAAGTAATATCAAATTTTAAGGTGAAACTGTAATAATCATTTTATTGAACTTTTAATTCTATTATTTTTTTTAATATTAATTAAAATGTACTGAAAAAATAAATTAAATAACGATTCAGGTGCCACTGTTCTGGGTGAAACACGGGATTCCAGATTCCCTCGTTTAGATAAAACCATCGGTACTGCAAGATTCTTCTGACAAAATACTGTATTCATGCAGTGACAGATTGAACAAATTATTCAATTTTAATATCTTTTTATTAAGATATACTTATAAATCTCTACCACAGATAACTGTCACAATAATATATTTGTTATTTATAAAAATAAATTCACAATATTATTATCTCGTTACTTCATAATTTTTTTTTCTTCATTTAAGGTTTTATCCTTCTGTTACTATGGTTTTAAAAAGTTTTTTTTTATTAGATTACAATAATAAGATAATATGACTTTGTAAAAATAGAGTATAATATATGTCAAAGTTCATACTAATATATATATATATATATATATATATATATGACTTTATTTAAAAAATCATTTATAAGTATAAAATCACTTTTAGTGTAAGCTTTTTTTATTTCATAACTTTTTCTTATTTTGTATTTTTTGAACTTTTACAATAATGGTTTATAATTTTACATGATTTTTTTTATTGTCACATCTCAATTGGTTTGACTTCGTGGTTTGAAGGTTTTCTGAGATTACCAAGGTCTCTAGTATATTTTTAACTCCCTTCATACTCTAAGATTTTTGTTTTTGTTTGAAAAAACAAAAGCATTTCAGATAAGAGAAATTAAAATTATTTGTCAGATTAATTGATTTTTCTAGTATAGGTAATCACAAGTTATTGAGGATTTATTTTGATGTCTTTGGACTTGTACTTTGTTTAAAATATGTTTTGTATCTCAAATATAAAGTTGGGTTTTGAATAATCAAATTGAGAATGGATGACTGGATGAAAATGTTATATGTGAACAAATTTGAACTTTGATAACTTAAATTTGTTGGAAAACATTGACTTTTAAAAATGGATTGATATAAATAATCTCAGAGTCTTTTTGTGTAGTTGTCGAATTTAAAATAGTCATAAATTGTTTGAGTTGACATACATGCCTATTAGAATATAAAATAAATTAAAATTTATGTTTAAAACTTGATATACAAGGGTTACAATGGGTTATCACAAGAGATATTTCACCAAATGAATTATGTAAATTTTTCAAACAAATGAGATTTTTGTGTAGTGAATTTAAATTCTAAAACAATTATTAATTTTGGTTGATCGCATCTGCTCAGTGAAATGCAATTTGCTTGACAAATGGCTTACACTAATATAAGTCGAATAAAATGAAATATATATTTTGTATGTCTTCAAAGTTTAAATATTAATGAAACTATCTCTAAAATGTGATTTATTTAATATAATAAAGGTAAAGGTATAATCGAAGTGGTTGTATTAAATAAACAATGTTAAATTTAAAGCATGAAAAGAATAAGTTGAATCTTGCCCCCTCATGTATCCAATGGTGAGAGGAAATCAGAGACAGAAGAGAGCAGCAGCCTTGGATACCGAGGTCTGACTCATTCTGCACAAACAGGGAAAGGGGCAAATTTGGAATAGTGCACCCACCTGTTTCCTTCCTTAGTAGTTGATAAGGAATCTGAGTTGTCCAAGTCAGGGACAACAACTCTCATGCATCCGAAACGACCGCGTACCACTTCCCCTCCCTCAACCCTAACCCAGATTTAGCTACACCACATAATCACTTTCAAGTCCGAACTTTCCTATAAAAACACCAACCAACTTCTTCCCACTACACACACCACAAAACAATAAACAACTGCCTACATACAATAAAGAGAAATAATATCATGGGGGCTTGGGCAATAGCCGTGCATGGCGGCGCTGGTGTGGATCCTAATCTCCCACCGCTTCGTCAGGAGCAAGCCAAACAACTCCTTACTCGCTGTCTCAATCTTGGAATCTCCGCCCTTCGTTCTAATGCTTCTGCCGTCGACGTGGTTGAACTTGTGGTACGTGATTCTTTTATCTCTCCCTCTTGCATGTCCTTTATTTCCCCTTACCATTTTCAAAACGAATCTATAGACTATAACCATTCCTGCTATGGAAAACGCCGAAAGATTTTAATTTAACAGAAGATGTCTTCCTGCATGTCTAGTTCTCCATGCATGTATTTTTTAACTGAGTACAAGAAATGCAGAACCCGTCGAATGAATAGCAGTAATAATCAAACTCAAGAAATGTCGTAGGGATCACAGTCACTGTCATTGTGCAGTCTCCAAACTTTTAAGTTTCAATCAAAGTTGCTTTCTGGGAACCTTTTATATCAAAACCTTGATAATGATAAATATATTTATTTATTCTATGAATCGGTGTTTATTTAATGACGTGGGAGTGATTTTGGGGTGTGGGTGCAGGTACGGGAACTGGAAACAGATCCCCTGTTTAACTCAGGTCGAGGATCTGCCCTGACAGAAAAGGGAACAGTGGAAATGGAGGCAAGCATCATGGATGGTTCCAAGAGACGATGCGGCGCCGTTTCGGGACTCACCACCGTCAAAAACCCCATCTCACTCGCTCGCCTTGTCATGGACAAGTCTCCACATTCCTACCTCGCCTTTAACGGCGCTGAAGAATTCGCCAGACAACAGGTTCTTCTATTTACTGTTCCTCTTTTTTGTTTCTGCAAACGGTGACAGCCTCACAGGCGCCACCTCATCATCTCACCATGGTTTATCACGCTTATTCATTCTATTTTGGAGAAAAATTATATATTGTAATATAATAAATAACACAAAAATTGTTGGCTGTTTAATAGGGTGTGGAGGTAGTGGAGAATGAATACTTCATCACTCCTGAAAATGTAGGAATGTTGAAACTAGCAAAGGAGGCAAACACAATCCTGGTACGAACGAACACATTTTTGTTTTATCGAATAAAAAATAAATAAATTAAGAAATGTTTTGTTTGATTTACATGCAGTTTGATTATCGGATTCCAACTGGTGGTTACGATAGTTGCGGTGTGGGGGCTGAGAGTCCGTTGCAGATGAATGGACTGCCAATAAGCGTGTATGCGCCGGAGACGGTGGGGTGTGTGGTGGTGGACAAGGAGGGGAGGTGTGCGGCTGCAACGTCAACAGGGGGTTTGATGAACAAGATGAGTGGAAGGATCGGTGACTCGCCTCTGATAGGTGCAGGGACTTACGCTTGTGGAGTGTGTGGGGTTTCGTGCACCGGGGAAGGGGAGGCTATCATACGTGGCACGCTGGCACGTGAGGTGGCGGCAGTGATGGAATACAAAGGACTGCCACTGCAGCAGGCTGTGGACTTTGTCATCAAGCAGCGCCTGGACGAAGGGAAAGCAGGGCTGATCGCCGTCTCAAATACCGGTGAAGTCGCTTATGGCTTCAACTGTAACGCCATGTTCAGGGGCTGCGCCACCGAGGACGGATTCATGGAGGTCGGAATCTGGGACTAGAAAATAGTAAAAGTAATTGCTTCATTTTGGTTCTGCAGTTGGACTTGTCACTGCCACACTCTTGTTTCTTTTTATCTTTTAAATCAATGTTCTGGTTCTCTTTCCGGTAGAAATTAGAATTAACTGTTTTGTATTTCATTTGGGTGTGACAAAGATGCCATGTTAGTACGTGATTGATTTTTTGTTCACATATTCAACAACCGCTAATTTGGTGCCGTTCGTGTCAGCCAATACAAACCAAGCAAATAAAAATTAACATGCCATTGAAAATTAAGAATATTTGTCAAATTGAAACCTCTAAGGATTTTTTTTATGTGTATTTTATTTCAAGGTGTGAATTATAATAATTATGAATTAAATTATATATATATATATATATATATATATATATATATATATATATTATTTTTTTTTGAAAAAAAAAAATTTTATTAAAAATATATTTAAGAAAACATATTCAGGTCATAATAATTTTTTTGTTTATTTCAAGGACTTTGTGAAATACAACAACAAAAGAGAGTATGTATATCATTTCGTTAAAGTAATACATTTTCTATAATACTATTGTAGAGTAAACAATAAGGTATATGAATGAAAGGAGACCAATTATATTCAAAGTTTAAAGATATGTTAAGAAAAATCGTGAACACTACAATGTTTTTTGGTATAAAAAATAAATGAGTCATTTTGTTTATTCACCACTTAGAGGAACATTAAATAAATTTCGGATGCAATTATTATAAATTATCTTTTATATTCTTAATTTGTATATGGAATGCCCACTCATTATGTCCAAGTGAATACTGCTTCGAAAAAAAATGCTTATATTGTTATTACTTAAATCATTTAATATTATGTATAATTTTAAATCAATTGTAATTTTTTGAAGGAATTAACCAGGTAAATACTAACCAATCTCAGGATACTAATTGAAAATTAAAAGATATTATTGATATACATAATAATAATGCAGTCTCCATAATTTTCCGTGTCGTCCCCTAAATTTCTATAAACAAATATTATTAATTCTTTGACCAGTACTTTTATCAGAAGACTCTCTCGATACAATTTACTGCATTAACTATTTTTTTATGGGTTCGATTAGACTTCTTAGTTTGTGAAAATCAACCCTTACTTTTATGATAAATATCTTGTATCTGAGGAGTTTGGTAAATACAGGCAGCAATTAATTATGTCATTTTCTTCGAATAATTTTATTCATAATTATTTATTCTGATATCAAGTTTTAAAGAACTTTGGTCTCACTTTAAATAGAACTAACACAGGTAAATTATGTTAAGAGGTAGAATTAATGGATATAGTGACAACATTCAGAATAAAATATTTTAAAAATAAAATTATATGTTTTTACATTAAATTGTTAAGTTAAAAAATGTTCTAAATCCTATGTGGCGAGTACAATTTTTTTTTCAGGAGAAAATTGTGTTTTGTTAATTTTTAGTTTATGCGATTTTTTTTAAAGAAGGCTCGAATGGTGAATTCTAATAATATTTTTTTCACTGAAATGAAGTTGCATTGTTTATATATTCACACACGTCTTTCTATTTGTGGATCCACGGAGTAATAAATTATAAAGTTTTGAATCACAAAAATTTGTCAACCAAATATAATTGAATTTCGTAGGTCTAATGTGGTTGTCTAAAATGTTAAATTTAATTTAATATTTGATTGGTCCATATCCAATCGGACTCCTTAGCTAAGCTAACACTACAGTGAGATTATAAATTTGCAGCGGCATTATCTTCTATTAAAGATAATGTTTCAAATGTTTATCATGATTTCACAATGTCTAAAGCCAAACTTGGGTACTCCTCACAATAAATCCAGCTGTCTATATTTTATTTCACATAACTTCAAATTCAATTTCAAATTCAAAATGTATGAATATATAATATCTTTGACCGTTGATGTCGTGTTGCTTTTTGCCCACTTTTCCCTTTTATAGTTATCGCTTCAAAGCCATCCGAGATTTCTTTTTCTTTCATCACCACTCAACTGCCACATATACTACCATTTTTTATATCAAGCTAATTCACTTAATTTAAATAAGTCTTCATTATTCGTTTTCTATATATGATAGTGTTTCGGTCTCGAATTTTAGGGAGACGAAAATCAATAATAAACTACCTTTCTAGCTCTTACACTGATAGATATGCGTTTTTTATTTTTTGGAATTTAGTTGTTCTGGTTCCAAAAAAGTCTGTCCATCCCTTCCTCTCTTCTCCTTTATATAAGCAACTGAATTCGATTTTTCGCTAGATATTAAATCTCTTCTTTTTAACAACCAACTAACCACATCGGCCCAAATCCTGGTCGGCCTAATTTCTACTTGGCCCAAATCTTGCTTGACCTAATTCCTACTTGGCCCAAATCTTGTTCGGCCCAGTTACTGTTTTGCCAAAATCCTGCTCGACCTAATTCCTGTTTGGCCCAAATCCTGATTGACCAAATTCTTGCTTGACCCAAATCGTCGTGTTATGATAAATATTTATCGAATCAGAATCAAAATGAGAATGTTGAGGTTGGCCATTCTCCGCACAGTACAAATAGACAACATAATACAGGATAAATTATCAAATTTTTTTTAAGAGTGAATTAGTGGGTAAGCTTTCTTGGTTAGATTTTAAATTTTGAGTTGATTAAGGGGTTTGGTGGTATCTTAATTCAAAAATTGTTAGCTTGTTTTCTATAAAATTGATGTTGTTCGAGTATACTTTAAATCAAAATTTTAGTAATTAATTGCGTTGTGAATAGATGATTTGTCATAATAGTAACGGCAATTTTATAGAGTAAACTAAGAACTCATACTTTAATTTGAATTTGAATGATTCGTACACTGCTCCAATTTTCTTGCCGAGTTTGAAGTCTAATTACATGATTGTGTTATGACTATTATGGGTGAAAATGGTAATGCCAAAAGAATGCTGCTATAGGAAAGATTTGTGCAAAATTGTGTGAAGTGTTATGAACAGGTGGAGCATGTAAACACAAAAGGCACAGTTGTAAAGCCTTATGGCCTCGTTACGGATTGGGCTCAGATTGTAATTTATGTTTGAAGAGGGTACGAACTGAAGGAACGCATCAGCCATCGTGTGTCCGAGATGGGCCTGGGCCGGAGTGGAGAGGTGTAGCCCATCGGGCTGAAGAGGCAAACCATGAGCGTCCACAGTCCTCAGGTTGAGGAGGTCAGTGCCCAGTTGAGCCTGTCTTACTATCTCTATGTAAGGGCCTGATCCAGATGCCAAAGCTACCTACAAAATCACACAAAAAATTTGAACCAAACATAAACGGAAGAACTATCACATTCACGTGTTTCTTGAATTTGGACACAATATTTTAAATAGAGACTGATACCTGTTTTTGATAGAGCAGTAATTACATTTTGAATTGACACCAATCTTCCAATAGGAAACCATTTATTATATTGCAAACACAACCTTATTCTGGTTCAACAGGGATGATGAAATTTTAAATATAGAAAAGCCATAAATACATTTTGAATCAAATCGGATTTTAATTTTAATGTGTAAAACAGTTTAATGATGTATTGGCACAAAATTATTCAAACAATTTATACTAAAGAGGCATAAAATTAAATTATGAAACTGTACGAAATTTGCGGATGTTCTACGATTGCTCAAGGCTTAAAAAGGGAGACACACATCTCTCCCTCTATTAAACGGTGAACAAGGTCAACGTGTTTACATGATTTTATTTTTCAAAGTAAAGTTCGTACTTTAAAAGATGTCAAGAATTAAATTTATGATTGTATATATGAATTATGTTATTCTTCAAATTTAAATTTTTAATTTCTCAGTCAAGGGTTATGATTATTTTTTCTAAAATGTAACCGCATAATATAGGCGTATATTAGCAAAGTCAAGTGTGTGTGAGTGTGTGTTTATTTCAAAAACAGGAAAAACTAATTTCTATAAGATTAATTTTCAAATGTTAAACGTAATTAAAACGTATTTTATATATGTTTCACATTAAAAAATGATTGTAAAGATTAAAAATAGCAAGACCAAAAACCAAAGACCTAAATTTTGGTTGGTGAATGGGTTAGTTGACTGGTCATCTTGGTCGGAGGAAGTCCACATCATTAATGCTGAATGCCTATATTTTCCCTTACAATGACCCCAAAGTCTACATATTTTAAGTATACTTGCTTCACCAATGACCATAGGTTGCTCCACGCAAAATCATATTATTGATTCTTATTTGCTATAATTAAAAAAGATTAATATGCCTAACAATTTATAATCCAATTTATTTGAGCTACTAAAATACCTAAAAAGGTTGGATTTCTAAATTTATACATTGCCAAAATAAATGTTCAGCATAGATTACAAAGACTATAATTAAACATCAATATTTATAAAACTTTTTTAAAAACAAGGAAGATAAAAATAAAAAATATATGAAAAGAATTTAATTATATATGGGATATCCGAGATTTGAAATCTAATAGAGCATACAGTTGGTATCCAAAGTTACCTAGAAAGGGGAGATTCCTCTATCGCAATCAGCAGATAAAAATATAATATTATCTGAGGCGGGCTCAGTCTTTTGTATTTGTCCGGACATACGTAAATGATGCTGGATATTACTTCACTCCGAATTAAAAGAGTTGAACAAAAATTTATATGACCAGCAAGCAACTACTTTGTCTTGAAAGCATGTAATCAACTAACAGAAGGCGAAACCAAACCAAATCTACCAAAACAAATTAATGAATAAGTAATGGTTTTGTGGAAATAATCGAAAAAAAAAAAACCTGGATAATAGGAAGCAATGGAGACTGCAGATCATCACGAACATCCAAGAAGAAGTTGTGGAGTCGTCGTTGGTACAACTGTGCATCGTGTAGGTTCACCGTATCGGTTTCCCCTTGGTACCAAAGCAAGGCACGAATGGTGCCACCGTCACGCACCGACGCCTTCGCACGCTTAATCATCTCACTGTAAAGCTCTTTTCCACGCTCCCACTCGCTTATGCTGGTGCCTCCAATCGCGCAAGGAACCAAACCGATTACACCAAATTCTGGGTGTTTTTCCAACACCGAGTTCGCGAATGCCAATCCTGGACCCACTCCGTTGGTCTTCTTATAATCGATGTCCGCGTGGAGCGGCTCACGCGCCTCCACCCACGTTAGGTGCGCGTCGAGCTTCAGAATGGAGGGGTTGGGTCGGGACTGGGGTGGAACGACGCCGTCCCATGTTGTGACCCCCGTGGCCGTGTCGTTGACTACGCCGCCGCGACCCGCCATGTTGCTTTGACCCGCTAATATGAATATGTTCCTATCGGAGGCTTGTGGCTTCACTGGGCGTGGTTGAATGAGGAACAGCCACAGTAGCAACATTGGCAAGGAAGGCATGTTGTCTGATGGAGGAACTCTTTCTCCAAACTTTACAATATATATTTAGAATGTTTCCCACTTGCTCTTCACACCTCATTTGTCACTCCTTATTCTTTTAAAATTTATATTATCACTATTTAATTAGTTATATAGATACTTTCATTACCACGTGAAACGCACCCCTTAAACATGGATTATGCGTTTAGCTATAATTCTAGCAGACACAAGAATCTAATCATCACTATACGAGGTTAGCAAAATTCTTTTCCAGGACCAGGGGACCCAGCGGCCTTAGTCGCGTTAGAAATATGAAATATATATATATATATATATATATATATATATATATATATATATATATATATAAAAAAAAAAAATATATATTTTAGTTTCTAATTTTAAAGTGAAATTAATGTAAATAGATATTTTAATCAAATTACTAATGTGTGAAATATGTTTTTCAATTTATATCGAAGTGAAAATATTTTAAATGGTATAAATAACTCAAGTGTTAATATGAAACACGTTTGACACATTAAATAAATTTAACATAATTAATTTAAAATAACTATATTTATTTATTTTTAAAGTTTGTAAATCAACATATATCAAAGTTTCAAAAATAGACGAATTCCAATTTCATGTCGAAATTCAAAAAATAAAAAAATATTTAACTCTAACATAAATCAATAAACCTAGGCCTGGTTGCCTTAATAGAAACATGAGAAAAGAAAAAGGCGAAATATAAAAAGATAATTAAATATATTTTTAATCTCTGAATTTTAACGTAAAATTGAAATTCATTTATGTTAAAAGTTTTGATATATTTTAATATCTAAATTTAAAAAATAAAGAGATGTAATCCTTCTAATCTAATAATCTTGATTTTTCTTACGTGTCAAACAATTGACATTGAAGTAATAATGTGTTAAATAGTATAAACATATCAAATGATAGCAAGAAAAAATTTAACACATAAAAAAATTTAACGTGATTGGTTTAAAATGACTATGTCTATTTACTTTTAAAGTTTAAAGACCAAAAATCAAAGTTTCAAACAATGATGTGAATGATGAAATAAAAGATTAAATGTTTAATTAGTAATTTGGTTATTAAATTTACGTTTTTTATTTCTTTTGGTTTTTATATTTGTTTTTTATTTAATTGAATTTAATGAAATCATTATAGTCTTTTATTTATATATATATATATATATATATATATATATATATATATATATATATATATATATATATATGTGTGTGTGGTGTGTGTGTGTGTGTGTGTAAGATTTTAGAGCAAGAAAGAGGAATAAGAATTCAGATTGAGAAGATTTAGTAAAGGGTGGGGAAAAAAGTTTAGTGTTCGTAATAAAAATGATAGGTTTACTAAACAAGAATCATATTTTAGGAAATTTTTATTACAAATTTGTTAAAATAATTTACAATTTTCTTTTTATCATTTTTTCTTAAAATTTTAATTGATAAATAATTTTTTCGTGAATAATTATTTTTTACAAAATTATAAAATTTGTAAATATTTTTTACTAATTTTTATGTGAAAATTGTTTTATACCAAATATTTGTAGCAATATCTTACATTTTTTTTTTCATAATAAAAATTTATAAATATTTTCTTATGAAAATTTTTTTAAAACAACATTAACAAAAAATATGTATTTTTTAGTAGTAGAAGTACGGTACATTTTGAAAGGTAAACAAGCTTTTGTCAATACTCGGAAAAGATAATATTTCTTATTTTCTTATTTTGTCATCAATAATATAGGAAAGATTATTTTGCCTCTAAATTCATCTTATGATGCCTATATTTTGGTATATCTTTGGTTTTAGTGGATTTGAAGTAAATATAGTTTTGTTGTTAAACTAGTTTTATGATATTTATAGTTTTCTAACAATATTTAAAGATCAAAGTAGTAGAATCACGTCTAGAATACGATGACAATGAAGATTTTATATTCAGAGGAGTTATGTAAGAATGAAAAACGTATTTATATGAAACTTAATCTGCCAAGAGGATATTAAGAGTCTAATTGATAGAAGAACTTATCTAAAAGAAATTAATAATTTAATGAGTCCCGTTTAAAAACAACATTTCATACTTATAAATCATACTTATTTCCATGGAACAAGTTAGATATTTATTTGAATTGTAGACAGGTAGGTGAAACCTTGAAAACCGCTAACATTTAGGAGGCAGGGAAGTTATCCGTTAGTTGAGTTGGCTAGGATTTGGTCCCAAACACGCATCACAAAAAAATTAGGGTTGGCACAAAGCAACGAGAGAGAGATGGGAGTGTTTGATTTGTAAATCTGTTGGGGGGACTCAACCGCAGCCACAATGGGCGCACCCAGAGCGTGAGTGAGGGACACATACATACGTGTAACAACGACAATTTCTCATTGGACAGGTGTCAGTTTGACAGCTGTATGCTAGTAACTACCTCGTCAGGATAAACACACCGCTCCTAACTGCTGTAACGGGTTATCTCCACCGGTTCCACAACTCATCCTTATCACTTTCGCAATTTTTTCTTTTCCCCGTCTCTCTCTATATATAAATTCCCTTCCCCTCGCTCTACCAAACTCATTTGTCCCCTTCCCATAACTTTTGTACCTATTCATTATTATAGTTAGAGCTCAAAAATTATTAACTCCATGGCTTCGGCGAAGGACATGGATCGGATAAAAGGGCCATGGAGTCCCGAAGAGGACGAAGCCCTGCGGAGGTTGGTTCAGACTCACGGTCCCAGAAATTGGTCCCTCGTGAGCAAATCCATTCCGGGTCGATCTGGGAAATCGTGCCGGTTGCGGTGGTGCAATCAGCTCTCGCCCGAGGTTGAGCGCCGGCCTTTTACGGCGGAGGAAGACGAAATGATCATGAAGGCACACGCCAGGTTCGGGAACAAGTGGGCCACCATCGCTCGCCTCCTCAACGGCCGCACCGACAACGCCATCAAGAACCATTGGAATTCCACACTAAAGAGGAAATGCTCCGAACCTCCCTCCAACCCTCGGCCTCTGAAAAGAGTCGCCGCTGGTTCGGATAGCCCATCCGGATCCGATTTGAGCGATTCGGGTTTACCCGCTACGCCTCCGATCCCACTTTACGAAGCTGTAGCAGGGAGCGTAAGCGTGAACCTGGTGCCCTCTATCCTGGTTGCGAAATCTGCGTCTTTTTCCGCAACTGATATCGCGACGTCATTGAGTCTGTCTCTACCAGGATCCAACAATGGGCCTGGGCGTGGGCCTGGGCCTGTGGCAAAGGAGGAGCCCAGGAGTGTTGATTCGGAGCAGTTTTTGAGCGAAGAGTTGTTGAAGGTGATGCAAGATATGATACGAGTGGAAGTGTGGAATTACATGTCTGGATTGGAACGTAGAGGGGTGTTTACGCAAACGGAATGGTCGAATAGGGAGATGCAGCAAACATTGAGGGAAAGAAGTTGAGTTAGGTAAAATGGTTCACAAGTCATTCCTATTTTTTACTTGTTTAAATTAGTTTTTATTATTCTGAAACATAAATTTTGGTTCCGATATAGAAGTCATTTACTACAGTTATTATGATATTTCAAAACTTTTTTTCTTATTGCAATTTTTTCTTAACTTAAGTCTAGATATAAAAGTTAAATAGCACAACTTACCCATAATGATGCTCGTATATTTAGTCTATTCAAAATGATAGTTTTTACTTTTTTCCGGTAAACTAAAAGTTTTTTTATTTTTTATTTTCATCAATGCTTGTACCTTATTTTTCATAACAAGAAAAATTAGAAAACTTAATCAGCCAATGACACATTACATATGTTTTTATTTGTTGCAAACACAACATAAATAAAAACTCATTTTAAAATAAAAATTATTGACAACTAAGCATATATAAGTTGATAAGATTTTTAAAATTAAATCGTAATTACTTCAGAAGGAATATGACTAAAAGTATTACTTACCACTTTACTTGTTCAATATTATATTAAAGATTCAATATTATATTAAAGATTCTTAAAAAATAATATTCCAAATAAAATTTATTTTATTAATTTATTCCAAATAAATAACGTTAATGTTCATATATATTTATTGTTCAACAAATCACACATTTAAGAAATTATACTATTTATTTATTCTTCTTCTAATATATATA
>Ga0214543_1006951_pt1 | contig 19774 bp, 12 predicted proteins | sample CNSS2metaG_FD_160094 | JGI IMG/M metagenome (GOLD analysis project Ga0214543, IMG submission 160094) | Root nodule microbial communities from cowpea collected in UCLA plant growth center, Los Angeles, California, USA - CNSS2 | ecosystem: Host-associated > Plants > Roots > Nodule | place: USA...
CTAACCCTTATACAAAAAACAAAATCTGTAAGTGTTGATGTATAGATTAGCAAGAGAGAGCCATCAACCAAAACCTAACAAGAACAAAGATGTAGCCTTAGTATATCACCATGACACTACACATAAGACTCTGCAACATCTATGAAACTATTGACATACGGCCCCCTCTGCAACTTCGTCTTTATCTATACTGACGTAATATGTTTGTTTTCTTTAAATATTTGTATTGCATTAGAAGTTAATAATATATGTAAATTAATTAAGTTAATATATAAGAGAAAATCAATAAAAGTAATATAACTAATAAATTATAAATATAATAAAGAAAAATAAATTATGACAATTTTAAACAAAAATAACAATTGTTTATAAAAAAATCAGTTAACAAATATAGTTTTTAAAAAATAGATGAATATAACTAAGATGACTAAGATTGTATACTTAAAAAATATATCATTTACATATAAGTATAAATATGACTAAGATTTGTGTTTTTCTTATCGTAATTTTTGTTTATGTTTGTGGGCAAGGAAATGTTAGGAGATTTAAATTTGATATGGTAGATGGTTTGATTTTGAAAATAAAAACAATGTAATGACATTTTCTATTAAACTCATCATACCTTTATTAAAAAAGTAAAATTACAAAGTCAAAATTTAATATTTAAAAATCTTAATTATATTTTAATTTGATAAAGTTACTAAATTTCTATTGATTTTTTAATAAACTTTTATGTTTTATTGAGTATTAAGTAAATTTAAAATTTTTAATTGAATATTTGCGAGTTAATTTTTTTTTTCGCTTAATGATGTGAGGGTTAATTAGGTAACGTCATTATTATCTTCTCATATAACATATTCTCACATATAATTTTATTATTTTAAAGTTTTATATATTATAATTTTATAATTTTATGATTTTAAAATTTTATAATTTAAATTTATTAAGTGAATTACAATTCGACATTAACAAAATCTACTTCCATCAAATTTATTTGTAGAAAATTATTGATAAAATTAGATGATACATTATTAATGTCTTATCAAATCATAAAACTTTAAAATTTTAAAATCATAACATTTTAAAATTATAAAATCATATATTATATAATTATAGTTTATAAAATTTTAAAATAATAAGATTACATATCTAACTACAAGTTAGCAAGGTAACATAAAACTAGGTGAGCTACACATCACAAAATTATGAGAAAAAGTTAACTGTAGAAATACAATTGAAAATTTTAAATTTAGTAAGTACTTAATAAATTATAAAATTTTATTAAGGATTTAATTAAAATTTTACAAATTTATTATAGATCTAAATGCATGAGCTTGTTTAAAAAACCAAGTTTAAACTTCAGAGATTAAGCTATAAAATGAGTAATAGAGTCAAAATAGATAAAGTCCTATCAAACTTTATATTAAGTTTGAATATCCTTTATTAAAAAAAAAGTCTGATCCAATTTTGTTTTTTATAAATATTTTTAATGGTGTAATTTAAAAATATTTAGAAGTCTATTTCACCGTAAAATCTTTAAAAAACCAGTAAACTTACTATATGGAATAATACTTATTTAAAAAATCTTGTTGTAGCAAGGTTATTAAACAATGTTGAATTTATTTTTAATGATTCTATGGTTGACTATTTATGTAAGTTACCATGCATAATAATTAATAAAATTAAATAAATGAATTTAGTGTATTATGAATAATTTAATACAATATTTCTAAAAAATATTATTTACATTTTCGTAGCTTGATATGTTAGATAGGAAATACTTTTTAGATAAAGATTTAACCTTCATAATAAAATTTTATTAAAACTTAGGTTTAATTAAATTTGTAAAAAAATGTGTGTCATTGGAACTTGATGTAAGGCATGGTGGGATAATCTAACTTATTTTTCTATCTTTAGTGTGCAAGATTTGACAAACCACTGTTATATTTGAGCTTAAAATATATTGTTTTAAAGTTTTAATTAGGGATGTCAAATAAACTCGTCCGTAGATATTACACGAACCTGCCACCATTTTGATGGAAAATCTTCATATTGATTGAGTTTTAGTATGGGTATAGATATGGGTATGAGGATGTACATATTCTCGACTTTTTCAATGGACTATGGACATGGGTATAAAGATGTACATATTCGCCTCATATTCATCCCTATTCCCGCATCATAATACTCTTTCGTCATATCTTCATCACTGTTTAAATTATTAAAATATTCATAGTTAATTAAGAAATCTTTTATATATATGTGTGTGTGTGTACACATTTTCTAATTTTTTATTTCTTCTAGTTATTTGATTTGTCATAAACTTTACTCGTATCTCCAATATATTTTTCATCCTTTTATAACATTTATGCAATTATGTAATTATGTTCAATATGTATGTCAATTAAATATTTTTTATGTCAAACATTTTAATATTTATATTCTTTTTTAATATTTTGTATTTATTGTATATTTTCTTTTCACATGAGAATGTTTAACACTCTCAATTTATGTGTTTAATAGCATCAACATTTTATTTACTAAGTAATATAAAAAAAATTATCTTCTTTAATTTATTATTATTAATTTTTCATTTAAAGAACTCTTTTATTTCGCTAAAACAAGTTTTTTTTATTTCTCAACTATTAACTATGTTGATATTTGAAATTTTTTCTCAAATCTCTAAGGTATTTTTCATCTTATCATACCCTTAATTATACATTTGTTTTGCTTTGTGTGATTTCATTCAATAGTCTCTCAAATTATTTCTAAGACACATTTGATAATTTTTTAATATTTTTATTTGTTGTTTATGTTTATCATGTAGAATACTATTTTGATATATTTTACATGATTATTTTTTATATTCTAACTCATTATCAATCATACTATAATTTTGTCATTATAATTGTATAAATAAATTTTATTTACTATAATATAAAAATTTAATTTAATTGTCATGGAATTTTTTTTATCACCATCCAACATGTTTCGGTACACCCAATAACTCTCACATCGTTTAGGAGTCGAGGTTAAGCGCAATTTTAATACTTCTACCTCCCTTCACCCTCTGAGGTGTCTTTTAAGGACAAAACCGTGACAGAACTCAAATACTCTGAAGTGGACAATACCTCGGAAACGCGGTGGTTGTTCCTAACGATGGTTGCCGGACAAACTTGGGTCGCAATTGGAACATTGACGCCCATTGTGAGGTCCGACAACTCCCCTTCAACTTCCCTTGCACTCGACAGGGGGCTTTGTTCCAATACACCCAATAAGTCTCACATCGCTTAAGAGTCGAGGTCAAGCGAAGTTTAAATACTCCTACATCCCTCCACCCTCCGAGGCGCCTTTTAATGTCCAAAATCGTGACAGAATGATGACTGTCAGACAAACTTGGGTCGGAATCGAAACACAACATATATTGAAGTTCAAAATATACAAGATCTAAGTTGAAATTTTATTATTATTAGTTTAGTATTTGCATTTTTCGTGATTTTGATCAAGTGATGTATTATAAATTTTATGAGTGTATGAAAGATAAATTCATTAGAATTTAAAAAATTGAAGTAAACAATTAAAATATATTTTATTTTCCTTTTATATTTTTTAAAAATATTTTTAAGTTTTATCAACTAGGTTCCATTAATGTTTGCAAATTTAATAACTGTTTTTATTCTCATGAAATTTTATTTGGTATTCTAATTTTATATGTATACAATTATAATTTCTTTTTAAATATTTGATATGAAATAAACAATATTCCTCTTAATAACGAATATTTGATAGTATTATGTTTTCTTTACTGTAATTTTTTTTATTTTATAAAAAGTAATTAATTCATATTGAAAAAGTAAGAAAATAGGTACGAATATGGATACAAGAATATACCCACTACTAAGTGAAAATGGAGATGAGATAAAAGTTTGATACCTGTTAGGTTTGAATATGAGAATGATAATAAATTTTTTCTGTAGAGATGGATATGAGATAACGGAACCCATCCTCGCCTGGTCCCATTGTTGTCATCCCTAGTTTTAATACATAAAACAATATTATTCTTTTTTAATTATTATAATTATCTTCATACAAAAGTTATCATCTCTGAATAAAAATGTTAAATAGACTAGTTGTAGTGAGTATTCTTAGAACTTATTTGTAATATATAACTTTTTTTTAATTAGATATGAACGAAGATGTATGTGTACATATTTGTATGTGTGCATATCTATCTCATCTCATCCCAATTTACATCTCCGTCTTTATCCTCATTTTTATTTAAATTGTTAATTTTTTCATAGTTTATTAAATAATCAAAGTTAATATTCAACTTTGTAACTTTTATATTTTTTCTTTCGTTATCCGGTAAAAACGAGAATACTTATTAAACATAATTAAATATAATGATAGATATTTTTATGATTTTTCATTTTGGAGACAGATATGAGATGATATATGTGTCACCATGTTACCATAAAGCCAACAAGACAAATATATACCTTATTTTTTACATACATCAAAATATTTAAATTTAAATAATTTAATAATTAAATAATATTTTTGTTAATATTTATAGTTACTTAAGTATATATATATATATATATATATATATATATATATATATATATTGATATAAATTATTTGTAATTTGTTATAATTTATTTTAAATTTATGCTTAATTTAGTAATTTAATTCTTATACTTAAGTTTAAGTTTACGATTCACTTTGATTCTTATATTTTTTTTACTTAATTGAGTTTCCAAATGTTTTAAATAAAGTTAATTTAGATCCTCCTATTAAATAGTTAGTCCTAAAAAAGAAGTTATATGTGAAAATATTTACCTCTTTGATTTTACATGTGATACCTTTTAAATTTTAATATGTGGCACCTTTTAAACAACTTGACACATGACATCCAACCTTTGATATGTGGCATTTTTCAAATATCTTTAATACCAACTTAATAAAAAACCAAATTCACTTTATTTAAAAAAATAGTTGAAACTCAATTGAATAATAAGAAAAATAGAGATCAAAATAAATTGTCTAAATATAAGACCAAATTAAGTCTATAATTTATATAAATTAATCGAAAATTGTTTTAAATAAAAAATTTAAAGGAAAACTCTGATTCGCTTTTATTAGTATACTAAAAAAAATGGTTAAATATGTTTTTAGTTCATAAACTTAAAAATAAAATTGAAATTTGTCAAATTTTTAACTTTGATACATTTTGGTTTCAAACTAAAAAAATGAATGAATATAATTATTCTAACCTAATTGCATTAAATTATTTTGATGTATCAAATATGTTTTTAAATAACATTTGAGTTATTTTCACCTTTTTAACGCATTTAAACCCATATGTCAGTCTAAAACACCTCTAACAAGCTCCACCAAATTAACATCATTAGGTTTAAAAAAATTAAATATATTAAAGTTTGAGAGAGAAATGAATTTCAATACACCTCTAACAAAATCCAAAAAATTAATATCATTAGGTGAAAGAACTAAATATATTAAAGAACTAAATATATTAAAGTATGAGAGAAAACAAAATTTAAGTTTCACATGTAAATTCAGACACCAAAAACATACTTCATTTCTAAAAGAAATAATTAATGTATGTTTTGTTTAAAAGTTGTGCACTACACTCAAATATTTTTTATTTAGGATAATGATATTTTGATCTACTTTTTCACTTATTTTAAACTCACCACTCAAATCATCTTTAAATTATCACATTCCACCATTAAAAAAAATGAAAATAGATAATTAAAGGATGATTAAAGTGATGAATTAAAAGTGAGTAAAAAATATGGATCAAAATATTATTATTTTTTCTATTACATTAGAGAAAATACACACTTGTGTTTATATTTTTCTATGTAAGAAAGTAAAATTTGAAAACTAAAATATAATTATTTTATATGAAAGAAATAAGGAATTATATTTGATGAATTATCCGTTTAGTTTTTATTAGAAAGATGGTACTGTATATGTGTAATTAAATAATAAACTTATCTTTATTTAATAAAAAGTATAAAAAATGTTATGACATGAATAATATTTATAGATATTACTAATAACACTTGTAATTTTTGTTGTAACAAAGAAAAGTTTTTTGAATTAAAAATGTTCGTAGTTGTTTATACTTTTTTAAATTATACTATTTTCATAAAATTAGGTAAACACCGTGTCCGCTAATATAGTGTGGTTGAAGTTTGAAAAGAATACAACATTCAAATAAGGAAAGAAAAGTAATTAAAAATTTCAACAAAAAGCTACCAAAATTCGTAATTTATTAATGGGTGAGAATTAGGTGTACACGCTTACACGCTTACGCCATACAGCTGCAGGCCTTGACCAGAGGAACTCTCCCAAAATCAAATTATTTTTTTATATATTATAAATATAAAAAAATATATTTTTTACTATAAAAACTTTTTTATATATATATATATATATATATATATATATATATATATATATATATAAGCAATTAAATTTTGAGATTTGCAAAACTAGTAACAGTATTTGATTTTCAAAATCCGTTGCAGAAAGAAAGGGTGTGTCTGTTCAAATTCTGAAGTAGTTAGAACATTGTAAATTTGAAAGTGAGGGAGAGACGAAAAATATGAAGGGAGTGCTGCCGAAGAGAATAATTCTGATGAGGCATGGGGAGTCGCAGGGGAACCGAGACACGGCGGCGTACACCACCACTCCCGACCACAGCATTCATTTAACGGCGCAGGGCGTGGCACAGGCGCGTCAAGCTGGCATCCGCCTCCGCCGCGTGATTGGCGGGGACGGCTGCTCACCGGACTGGCGAGTGCAGTTCTACGTGTCGCCGTACGCACGCACGCGATCGACGCTGCGCGAGGTAGGTCGGTGTTTCTCGAAGAAGAGGATGATTGGCGTGAGGGAAGAGTCGCGGATTCGGGAGCAGGACTTCGGGAACTTTCAGGTGGAAGAGAGGATGAAGGTGATAAAAGAAGCCCGCGAACGGTTCGGGAGGTTCTTCTATCGCTTCCCCGAGGGAGAGTCCGCCGCCGATGTTTTCGATCGCGTTTCAAGTAACCTCTCTCTCTCTCTCTTCTTTACCATTGGTCTATAAAATGAACTTCTCATTATCCTTAATTTTTTATTTAATTTTATACTTTAGCAGTTGAAATTAACACGATTTGAACGAACTTTCACATCATGAAGAAAACTAATAATTCATAAGAGAAGAACAATCATGAAATTAGACTAGTTTTACTTGCTAAATTTAATGAGTCTTAATAATTTTCAATCCATGAAGAAGCGTTTTCAAAAAAAATGCTTTTCTGACATTTTTAATTTTTAACTAAAAAAAGACTAATCTATGTTAAAAATCTTGGTGAATACTTGTGCTGAGATCTTCTGCTCTAAAATCTATATATTTTTATCCACCTTTGAAAGAAAGATCTTGCTTAAAAGATGCAGACTTAATTTGAGTATGATGAAACTAATACATGTCCTTCCATTATAAAGGTTTTCTAAAGATCATTCATTCATTACTATTATAAGAAGTAATACCAATATTTTTTTTTTTGGGATATTGAACTTTTACACGAGTAATGTTTTTTCTCTTTGAATTTGGAGAATGAAATGGAATCAAATCGGTTTTCAAGCCACAAATGTTAAGAGCTAGTTTGATTATTATATTGAGGTATCAAATGGTAAGGGAAATAAAGTGAAATGGATATATCTAAACGAAGTATAAATATAGGAGATGGTAAGGATTAGATACCAGACTAAATTTCATTTTTTATTATTGACGTCTTTGCATATTTTTTAATTTGACAAATTTCACCAATAATGTTTTAAAATTTAGCATATTTTATGATGTCAGATGTTGAAATCAAACAAAATTTTAAAAATAAGTTTTTATTTATTTATTTAAACTTAATTGCACATTTCATTATCGAGGCTTAACGCTTTTCCATAATTTAATTTCTGAGTTTCAACTTGACAAATTATATTACTAATTTTTTTAAATTAAGTATATTTTACTTCGTTCTTTCCGAGTTTTGTCGGTCACCATGACATTAACCTTTATCGGACCTTAAACTAAGAAGTCAAATGTGTTTATTTTTAAAAAAATTAATGATAAAATTTATTAAATTGAAACTTGCATAATAAAAATTTCAATGGTAAAATATGCAATTAGAGTCAAACTAAAGCAAATTTCATATTACATTTTTTGTAGTCTAGTGTGAACTATTTGATAGTTCATGATTGTGTCACGTAATCACTATGTTAAATACTTGTCAAAGTTGTAAAGGAAAGATAATTTTTTTCTTTAATTTTGAAACATAAATGATAATTGAGATTTGAGATTTGGGTGGAAGAATGTACAAAAGTATGGGAGTAAGTGGTAAAACGTGTCTGGATAACATTATTCCGTCTTGATTGGTTTGCAGGTTTCTTTGAATCTCTGTGGAGGGACATAGACATGAACAGGCTTCGTCACGATCCTTCCAATGATTTGAATTTCGTAATTGTTTCTCACGGGCTGACATCGCGTATTTTCCTTATGAAGTGGTTCAAGTGGACGGTTGAGCAGTTTGAGCACCTAAACAATTTTGGGAACTGCGAGTTCCGTGTTATGGAGCTAGGAAGTGGTGGTGAATTCAGCTTAGCTATTCATCATACAGAAGAAGAAATGCTGGAATGGGGACTCTCTCCTGAGATGATAGCTGACCAAAAATGGCGCGCCACCGCGTGCAGAGGTGACTGGAATGATCAGTGTCCCTGGTACCTTGGGGAGTTTTTTGATCATCTTACTGACTCTGATGATGATGATGATAATGACGATGCTCCTGTGAAAAATGAAGGTGATCCTAATTCTTTAAGTATATGTAAATAGTGTGCTTCCGATATTGGTTTATAGATTGATTTTTAGTTTTAAATTATATGAGAAGGGGCTTCAATAGAATGGAAGGAAACTAGGAAAGTGATAGTTGACACTCATAGGTAGCCTTTTGATTGTAGGTCGACTACGCAACTTTATTCTGTTTGAAGGGCTTTGTATAATTGTATTAAAGCTTCTTTTGCTTCTTGTGGATTATTTGTCATGATGCAAAGCCTGCATTATCATTGTTTACAAAAGATTGCAATTTTTAATCTGAGTTCAGTATGGTTTCTATGATGGTTATGATGAATCTAGGCACGATCATTTTGTTGTCACTTGGTTTCGAAAAATAGTAATATATTCTTATTAAATTACTCTGATTCATTTTCAAATGTGGTCTAGTATAGAACAAACTTGCAAATACTTTATATTATTCGTATCACAGTCTTGTGAGAAACTCAGATGAGAGGACTTGTGCATTTAATAAGATGAATATTCGATTTCTTTCGAATTTAAGAAGCAGAAGAGGACTTAGAAATATTAATGTAAAGAATAAAAGAGAGCAAATCGTGGAATCATTATGGCCACCCATGGCATTCACACGGGGCTTGTGTAAACCCTAAACCACTAACATATTACACCCGAGACATGAAATTAAGAATAGGAATATGACTTGTCAGTGAGATCAGAAGCCAATTTCAGAATAGGTCGCGGAGGAGGCATTGGTTCTTCCTCCTCATCCCGAGAACCTATTTTTTGGAAGGACTTACTCCAGATCCTCTTAAACTTTTTAGGTGGCCGAATCTCTTCCACGTTCTCATTTATGCTTACGGTTTTCTTTATAGATCGCGTTGGTGCTAAAGTTGGCGTTGGTGTTGGTATTGGCGTTGGCGATGTTAATACCTCATTTTTTCCTTCCATCTTATTATCATCGTTCATGCATGAGTTATTCTTCTCTTCAGCTAGCTGTACATGAGAAGAAATAGAGTCACCTGCAAGACCTTCAGTTGGTGGAAGCTTCTTGCCATCATCAACTTGGCTTGGTGTATCTGACCGAACCTCTTCTTTTGCTTTAGAATCAGAACCTCTTAGCGCAGTCGAGCTTGAACTGTCATGTCTAGAACGCCCTAAAGTCACTGTCTTTGACGCTTGCGAAGTCAGAGCTTTTTTGAGGAAATGGTAGAGCCTGCAACAAATGCCCATAGGTTGAACATGGAATTCTCTTTGGTCCATCTGCTAAAACTTACCCAGAGAAAACAAAAAGATACGAAAAGGGTGGAAGAAGAGATCGATTAACCCACCGTCAACTAACAATATAAAAGTTTATATCAGGAAGTAGATATTGAAACATTTTGAAGATATTCTTTGCTTTTCTTAGAAAGTTGCCATTGAATCTGAAAGTAGAAAGCAAGAATATAGGAAGGCATTGCTTGATACTGCATCTCCCCTGCTCTGATTATGTTTACTAAGATACGAGCAAATTTGAGCGATGTAATTAATCATTAATTAATTATGGTGCTTTAGTTACTCCTTCCAAATTATTAGCAGGGTTGTGGAATTAATACGGAGTTGACAATTTATTTGTCGTGATGAAAAATGTACAGGGTTGGAGAATAGAATCTCTTTTGCCCATTCTTCCACGTTTACTACTATTTCATCAATATTTTATGTTGGCAAATTCCATTCCCACAAGGAAAGAAACTGATAAGGAGACACGAAGAAATAAAACATTTCCAATTCATTCAAATAACAAAATTTGCATAGGTTTACACCTATACTTGTTATTTTCAGAGGACAAGGCTCCAGAGACAAAGAAATATAAGAATTCAGCTCAACAGTTACAAGATGCAACACAGGAACAGCTAACTATCATAAATATTAGTCTTTTTATTCAACCAGATGACTATGACGCTTTTGGTGTTATCCGTCCACATAGACGCCACCTTGCGCCAGGGTGAAACATAGACTTCTCAAATACCCATATATCACGGACAAGAACCTGGTAAAAATAGGAAACCAGCAATCAGGGCCAAAACCTTTATGAAAAATGATTTTGTGCTTTTTGATAAATTGGAATAAAGAAAAAGGAAATGAATGTCCATGGACGGAACGGAGACAGATTTTTTTTTTTTTTTAAAGGTGTTAAAATAATATTGAATTCAAATTCTACTAAGCTTAAAAATTGTTTCAACACAAGTGCTTCGAAAAAAAAAAAAGCAGAAATAGTTAGGAGTTTCTCATCCACTTGTCTACTATAAAAATGCTCTGCTCATTGCCCCGTAGACAAACTTCTAAAGAACAGAAATATGTTACATAGGACAATCACTTTTACATGTGTTGAGCAACAAAATTGAAATGACAAAAAACTGTTTTTAGAAACAATAATTAGCAAGCATCATTATTACCTCCTTGCTTTTATCTCCAGCTACCACAGACCCTTTCGAGTTATATGCTTCAAATTTCTGCAATTAATATAATATTTATTTAATGTTCTGAGTGGTTGAAAGTCCTATTATTGTAAAGCATACCTGTTTAGCCAAAATCTCGAGAGTAAGCTGAATAAATGTTTTATCCAGGTCTTTCCTATCAACTCCAATCTGTAATTGAAAAGAAAGTCATCAATAAAAACAATCATTATATTGAAAACCAAAATACTGAATTGAAAATATGTGCACACGTGTGTGAGAGTGAAAATACAATTCAGCATGAAGTTAGCACGTGTAGATTTGTCATTATACTTCAAGCAGAATATATCAATTATATACAATTAAAATTTTGTTGAACTATTTCATCCCAGAATTTACACGGCACAAACTAAACTAGTTTAAATACTTCGAAATTAAGTTTTTTGTTCATGGTGCCTACAAGATATAACCAGTAACTCCAGGGAGATCTCCAGAGAAACTTTACCAAGATACCAAGAAACAAACAGTGATTAACTTCAAAGTTTTCACTAGTAAAATGGTCAGAACATCTCCAACAATGCATCCTTCCAAACCTAATGATAGTTATACTATTACTTGATCCAATGGGACCAGATTTTGATCAGTGATGCTTCAGTGTTAGCAAGTTCATACGTCAGCTCTTTGATGTGATCCAATGCCAGTAAATGCAGATGTTCTTTCTCTTGTTTCATATTTGTGCTATATTTTGAGTTCCCAGCCACATCATGACCAAAACTTAAACACAATGCAGAAGAATACTAACCAGTCGTGCCCGCAAAGTTCGAATCGTAACAACAGGCTCAACCATTTCCCAATATACCTTGCTCCATGCAGATTCTCTTTGTTTAATTTCATTCTTAAGTGCCTTGGACAAAAGAAAATGAAACACAAGATCTCGTAAATTAAACTATATTTCCTTTAGAAATTATTAATGCAAAAAATACACAAAATTGCATTATAGTGAAGCATACAGAAAACATCTTCTCAGTAACTGATTTCCGTAAGGATCTTTTGTCACCATTAGCTATTAGAGTGTTTATCTGAAAAAAAATATATAAAAAAAAAATCAGCATTTGGGCAAACAAGATATACCTACTGAAATCATACAGAAAAGAAAGTCAATACAACAACATATACTGCAACCGAAAGAAAGAAACTACCAAGAAATAAGGATTACAAATTGTCGTAGCTGGTGAAAATTCAAAACTCAAGACCAGACAAAATGCCTTTTGTACTTAATTTCTTCAAGGCATTTATTTCAATCGATTCTCCTGAACCCTATCTGAAGTGCCTGTATCACTCCAAAATGGTCTCCCTTCAAATACACTCTCCTAATATATTAAATCATAGCTACCATGCACCAACGTTCTGTAAAAGAAAGTGCATGCTTCTAATTTTGGCATTCATAAGGTGTGGCATTTCCAAAAAATAAGAGTGAATTTGTTTCTTAAGAAAGGGCATCAAATGCCATTAGATATCTGCTTTACCAGGCACACAATCTGTTCAATTAAATAAGGATTTGAAATCATCATAAGTAACTCAACAACTAGCAGAGATTTCAAATTTAAAAAAGACTGCGTGTTCAGAGCGACATATTCATCATTCATATTTTTTAACAATTTAAACACTTGTATCAAATTAAATTAATTAACAATTGATCTCTCTAGTTTTCAACAAATTGATGTAAAGTAGACCTCTAGCATGTGACAATCTTGTAGATTTGGAACTGAACCACATCATCTCTATGGCAGTAGAGAATACAGAGATAGTGCAACACTAGTAAACATGAGCCCAGTAAGAAAAGATATTGGTATGCAAGTCAGTTTTACAAATGTGGCACAGTGGCACTATCTTTGCTGACAGTAGAAACAATGAAACACAAGGAGGAATGAATTTATTTATTTATATCAATTAGAAATTTCAAACATATGAATGATACTGTTAAAATTGGAACTAGGGGGACCAAAAGTGTAGTTAATTCGATATTTTTTCCATTTCTTAATTTCTTTTAGTTCCGTAATTTCTTTTAGTTCTACAGTAGTGCTGCCTGAACTAACAGGTAATTGGTAAAAGATCATTATCAAAAGGTAGAATCAGTGGCAAGAGAAACCAAAATCACATTATTCGATTTATTTAGCAGACACCACCACCTAATGGAGAAAGTCTTTGTTGGTTAGTTGTTGTTTGATCTGGTCACGATGAATTAGAAAGAAAAAAAATTAGTAAAGGCAACAGAGCACACCTCCTTGTACATATTGACAGCCTCTTTGTAGAACTGATTTTTTGAATATCCCTTTTTTCTTAACTTAGCAATAGCATAGGCACTTTTGAGCTGCAACAGAGTAAAACACAAAGCTTGATTAAGGTTATTGATAGGCTGCATTAAAATAAAAGGGTCCACGTTCGATATTTTCAGAGTGATTTTAATTTCCTTTTTCTTTTCCACTCTGTTATAAAAGAGAATATTTAGGAGAAAAAGAGAAGAATGAAATAAAAAAGGAAAATAATTCTTCCCTAAAAGACAGCAACAATCTGCTGTGATTCTACAAGATTGGGTGTAAAGAAAAGAGAGAATGGATTAAAATAAAAGGGTCCAGGGACAATACTTTCAGAGTGATTTTAATTTTCATTTTCTTTTCCAATGTATGAAATCAAAGAGAGGAAAATAATTCATCCTTAAAAGAAAGCAACATCTGCTGTGATTATCCAAAATTGGGTGAAAAGAAAAGAGAGAATGGAAAGAACAATTCGGATGAATGGTTAAATTAATATAGTCTGGCTCTATTCTCGAAATTTGGGGAAATAATGCAAACCAACGTTAGAATAATTTATATGCATTGTCACCTCAAGAATTATGTCATGTTTTGTTCTTCTCCAACCACCCATAGTGAACCATCTGATGCATAAGAGAAATTATACATAAGATCATGGTAAATCATCATAATAGTTTATAAAGAAATGTAATGCTTATACACGGAAGGCATATCAAAATGGTAAAGAAAATAACTAGAAAAAGGCATAAACAATTCTAAATGTTAAAATAAAACCACAAATAGCAATGCAAATTTCAAATTTATATACACACAAACACACACACACACACACACTCACACACAACACTAGAAATTGTTTGTGATGAAAAGCCATGTATAAACCATATAGATCTAAAACCACTGAGATCTAACCTCTTCCAAAATGGGATTTTTTCACGAGGTTCATAAGGTTCATAGATAAATCCAGGACTTGATAGGGACATTTGTTGACCCTGCATCAATGATATGACAGCAAAGCATCAAAATAATTACCTGATCTGTAAATTAATGCCTTGTTTGACATTTGTTTCTGTTTTTAATTTTTAAAACTGCTTTGAAATTTATTTAAGATAACATTTTGAAAACAGAATGAATGAAAAACTTGTCTGGCAGAACAACTTCTAAAGTTTTGAAAATTGGCGAGGTTTGAGGTCCATCCATATCAATGGTCTACTTTTCATTGATATACAAATGATAACATTGTATTTTTGTTAGTTAAAAAACTGCTATTAGTGAATGTACATATTTACAGTTATGCTATCGTGATTTTAATGAAACTGGCGAGGAAACATCTTTTAGCTGTTTATGTCTTTTAGTATTCAAAATTAATCTTGTAGGATAGTTTTAAAACATCTAGTAAGAAAACACTAACCAAACATGTTTTTTATCTTTAAAATCTCAAAAATAGAAATCAAACAATCTCTAAATGATCACAGAATGCTATTATAGATCAAACCCATTTACACTGTCCTTTTAAGCTGTAGTAGATAAATGCACAAATTCAAACAAGAGGGTAGCCTGAAATCGATCTAATCATCAACTCTCTCTAGGTGGCTGTTTTAGAGAACAAGACCAAAATCAGGTGCATGCACTTACATCTAGCATATCCAGGTTTTAAAATGATGGAGATTCTCGGGTGGTCTGTTAAATGAAATGCTAATATGCTTGGAATCTTATGAAAATACTCTAAATTTATAAATGATCAAAATCTTTTTAATGACTTAGCTTAACTGTAGCCATAATCTACATGTCTTAGTTTCCGCACACCATGTCGTTGAAGAGTAGGAAAAACTCGTTTGATGAACCCATTTACCTATTTTGGTATTTTTTTTTCATAGAAAGGAAACAGGATAATGAATCCAGTTATTGAATTTCAATATTCAAATAAATGGATATATAATCCAGCATACAAGAAGTGCATAAATGAGAAAGGGGTAGCAACAAGTCAATTGAAAACACCTCAAAATCAACAGTTCCATAACTAAAGACTGAAGCCAAAAAGATATAGAAACATTCATTCAAAAAAGAACACCCCATAAATCTTGTCGATTGTATATCTTGGATAAAACACATGCAGAATATACTATGTACCATGAAGAATATCAGAAAAAACTTGAGCGTCATAAAACAAAGAAAAGGAACGCAAGAGAGATACCACTTGCCGCGCTTGTGGTGGGGCTTTGACTTGAGTAGTTATCATCCTCTTATCGTTCATGAAAATGGACAACTCAGCCGCCTAAGAGAAACATAAAAATGACAAATGAAAGCTTCAATCCCAAATATCACGGTCCCAATAGATTAAAATGTTCAAGACTATTTACCATTGTAGATCGAAGTGTCAAAGATTTTACACCAGCAAAGGGAAAGCAATCTTGGCCCTTTAATACATGAGGATAGAAGCTCCTGAAATTACCCTCAGAACCTGATCAGGCAAAAATTAACTTGAATGGTAAACAAGTAGATGTTAAAGACCAGTTCCTAATCATTCACATACTTCTCTCCTATAAAATCCCTTTCGCATAGAAATGAAGAAGAAGAAAAAAAGTAGATTACCTTTTGATATAGCAGAGGAATAAGTCTTGCAGCTACCGAGTCTGAAAATTCAAACACACCGAATTGATAGTAAGGAAATGCAAATTGCGCCATGAGTTTCATTTCAAGGTGAGAACAACCATTTGGGTTGATAAAGAAGATGCATTTTGTGAGATCCCGATGAAAGCAGTGTTTTTACTCACAGATACGACGAAGATTCTCCAATCTGAGATGAACGATAAAGTGTGCGAACTAAGTGTAAGCGTTTGAACGGCGTCGTCATCTTCAACATGGATTGAGAAACATTAATTTTACAATAACACCTTTGATAACAGATGAACGGTGGATGCAAGATTAACCACCACACTGGTCTCTGGTTTTTCAAGGGTTTAAGCCTTCTTCGGGAGAAAAGGTAGGAGCTTTAGAATTTAGGGAGATTCTTTTTTCACCCCATAAGTTGCTTCTGCACTCCAGAAACTTTTAAAATGCCCTCTTTACCCTTCTTCTATTAAATGGCAACAGAGGTTGTTCTTGGCACACTCCATATTCTACATAGGGTATTTTCATAAATTTACACATCCCAGGGAAGTGTATAAGGAAAGTATTGGGTGTAGAAAGCAAAAGTCTAGAATGTACTTTATACGTCCCATGATTACTACCTCCACCTCATACCAACAACAAAATCTGCAAGTGCTTTTGAGAGGAGAAAAAAAAAATTTGGTCTAAGTTTATAATTTATATTAATATTATTATTAATATTTTTAATATTTAAATAAATATAATTATTATTATATTATTCTTCTAAAAATAATTGAAATAAAAAAAAAACCTGTGTACGTATCACATGTTATTATAATTATTCTATAAAGTTAATTAATTATATTATATTGTGAAATCAATTTTATTTATTATATTTAAAATTGAAATTATTATCAAATCACTTATATTTGCTATTTCATTATTTTAATAATAACATTTATAATAATATAACTTAATTTTTATGATATTTTATTACATAATATCTTTATTATTTTATTACTTTAATATACAAAATAAAAAAATTACAATCCATATATATATATATATATATATATATATATGTCAATCTACTAGTTTGATCTAAAATGTATTATACGAATTTTTATACCCGGATCGTACATTTTAAAATGTACATTTTTTATTGTAAATATAAGTTTTCAGTCACAAAATAACAATACTGAAAATTAGACTTTTAATATTTTAATTATATTTAATATCATTATATTTAAACATTATTTGATAAGTTTTTTTAAGTAATTAGAAGTATAGAAAATATTTTATCAACTTCTAATTATGGTATTTTTTTTTTATTAAATTTTGATCAATAATTTACATTTGATTGATCCACCATATAACTCATGAACAAAAATAACATTGGTTACAACCTAAATAAAAAAACAAAACTTATATATAACAAAAATAATATTTCTTTTCTTTACTCTAGAAACAACAATGTATAAAAAGTTATAATGTTATATTTAAAACTTATAAGATATCACTAGCGAACAAACAGGCGCGACATGTATTCGTATTTTTTAATTTTATAAGATTAATAATATTTATTTTTAAGACATATATAATAAAATTTAAAGTACTTGTTAAATAAAATAACTGTTAAAAAAGGTTTTTAGAATACCGATCAAAATAAAAAAGATTTAAAAAAATGGTTAAAGATAAACTAATTATAAAATAATTAATTTTTAAAATAATAATTAAGAGTAAAATTGAAAAATGAAAAGTGGACACATAAAAGAAATCCTCTTTATATATTGTTATAGATAAAAAAATCATGTATATTTGGTATACAACCCTTATCGGTACTGATAATTAATGATACTAACAATTGTAGAGAATATCATAATTCATTTGTAATAGAATACCCCAAATTAAGAATATGTACTAAAAAAAATTCTTATTGTACTGTATGGTCCATCGGAGCATCAACATCGCATAGCCTACTGGCCCATCGAACAAGGTTGGGAAGGCTTGCACACTAAACAGACCATCGGTCGATCGGCCACACAAACGAAACATGTGGACCCATAAAGGGAACCATCCGTCGATCGGCCACAGAGAGGAAACATGTGGACCCATAAAGGGAATCATCGGTCGATCGGTCACACAAACGAAACATGTGGACCCATAGAGGGAACCATTGGTCGATCGGCCACAGAGAGGAAACACGTAGACCCATAAAGGGAATCATCGATCGATCGGTTACACGGATGAAACACATTTCACTGGTTAAGGTACTTGCCCGTAAAAAGCACCATCGGTCAATCGGTCACACAGATTAAATACGTTTCATTACTTAAAGTTGTTAACTCATAAAAGATAACCCGCCTGGCCAAGCGACCATCGGTCGATCGGCCAAACAGAGAACCTGGACCAGTCAGCCGTATTAATTAAAATTAAACAAGTCAGTAATCACGATTAAGGGATCATTAGGTCGTGATTAAGGATCCCTAATTATAGGCCCACACCGAAAACTATAAATGGGCCCCAAAGGTAGGTTGGTGAGGATCTTAATTTCGCATTTATTACAGCAGTTACACTTATCGACCGATCGGTCCCCCAGACTTAAGCATCAAAGCCTTTTAGACAGGTACACCGATCGTCTATTCAACCGATCGAACAAGGAGGAAGTTTGCATGGAGTGGAAGTTTCAGCAAATTGTTTGGAGAGGAAGTACCGAGGAGAAAAGAGTAAAATTGGAGTGGTATTAGTAGGTGCTTAGTCCCTACACCCGAAACACTTACCATATAATACTTTAATGTTATCTAATTTAAAAATTTACATTAAGTATTATGATTACACGTGGAACCATTGTGTATGTTAAAAAAATAAATAAACTATATAATTTGATTTTTTTTAAATCTATATATTTTAATTTATACTTATAGTAAAAAAACTTGTACAATTTAAATTATATAAAAGTGATGACTTCTTTTTTCAAATATCTAAAGTTTTTAATAAAATTTTTAAATTAGATAGTAATGTAAATGTTTGTATCCAAAAATTAAATTTAATAAGGTTTAACTATATATTTGGTCTTTATTTTTGTTGTTTTTATTCAATTTGGTTCCATTTTTATTTTGTGTTCAATTAGGTTCTCACTTTCGTCAAATTATGGTTAATTTGATCATTTTCATTAACGTTTTTAAATAATAGGTTAAAATACCTTTTTGGTCCCAATTTTCGTCAACTTTTTTGAATTAGGTCCCAATTTTCGCGGGGTGCTCAAATAGGTCCTAAATTTGGTCAATTTGATTCAATTAGGTCCTAATTGGGTAACGCCGTTTAAATTGATAACGTTTCACTGTACAGTTGGCTTTTCCTTACTACGTGTCGAAATACTAATCCTACGTGTCAGTGTTTGCTTTATAATGAGATGGTTAATTAGGGGGTTAATGACATTAAGTTTTTAATTAAGAGGAAAAAAACAAAGAAAAGAAAGTAAAATAAAAATAAAACATAACAAGCAGCGCGATAAATGCAAGTAGAAGGGGTTAACCCATCTTAAGGTCTTTGCTGAGGGAATTGGGGGTTTAGGTTACTGCGCTGGAATT
>Ga0214543_1006953_pt1 | contig 19769 bp, 8 predicted proteins | sample CNSS2metaG_FD_160094 | JGI IMG/M metagenome (GOLD analysis project Ga0214543, IMG submission 160094) | Root nodule microbial communities from cowpea collected in UCLA plant growth center, Los Angeles, California, USA - CNSS2 | ecosystem: Host-associated > Plants > Roots > Nodule | place: USA...
TATATATATATATATAAATATATTTAATTAATAATAATTAGTATAATATATATAATAAATATTAATAATTAAAATATTATTAAAAATATAATAATTAATAATATTTATATAAAATGATTATTATTGTTATTAATTAATAAAAGTTATAATAATTAATAATAATTATAATAAACTGATAATATATTTAATTATTATTATTGATTTATATATATATATATATATATAATAATTAATATATAAAAATATAATTAAAATATTCTTAAATTTTAACTTTTTAATTTGTTTAGTTATAATTTTATTAAACTTTTATTATAAAGGGTATTTTGGTAAATTTAAAATTTTGTCTATTATAATATTTTTTTAATTTATTATATCAATTAAATCACTCACTAATTTTTATAAAATTTATTTCCAAATCTACTCACTTTATCTTCTAAATATACTCAAAAAAACATACATATTCATCCCCTTAAATCCACACAAACTCATATTCACATTCTTTTTTTTTTTTCTCAAATCTATCCTACCAACCGGCCTAAATGATGAAGGCAATAATTAATGTGATTGGCCGAAACAGTGGATTTCCTCAAAACATAGTTTCTAATGAAGCGCTTGTGACGCCCGTGACTTCTATCCGTTGGTTGCGCATATCCAAGAGACAAATGCTATATAAAAAAGTGAACCTCTTGGGCAAAACCGAGGTTCTGCATTAGTGCCATCACAAAATGGGGTTCCTCGTGCAACTTGTGGCTTTTATATTACTACCTTTGTTAGCGAGTATGAGAGCTGAGGATACTATTAACTCATCTCAACCCTGTGATTTTCGAGCCATATTCAACTTTGGTGACTCCAATTCAGATACTGGCTGCATGGCCGCAGCATTTTACCCTGAGGTTTCGCCATACGGTCAAACTTTCTTCCATGAACCTGTTGGCAGAGCTTCTGACGGTCGTCTTATCATAGATTTCATCGGTAGTCTTTTCAATTTGTTTCTCTTCCTTTTCATTAAATTCCTTTTTTTTTTTTCCGTCACGAAATCCTTTAGTCCAAATGGTCAATAGATACAATCTCCTTCACTCACTACACTGTGAGATTGCTATTAGCGGAAAAGGTTTTCATAAATGGAATACATAATATATTAAAGTATCATCCCGTAACATCTGAACACATACTGTATATAACTACGTAAATTAATTTCTAATAACAAGTTTGATTATTTTCAGTCTGTTTCCCTCTATTTTTCAATAACACAGATTAAGAGCTGATACAAATTCATACATCCTACTGATTCTCTCTCTTTTTTTTTTTATCATTACAACGACACAAATTCATATTTTGTCTATCATTTTATTTGTCATTACTAAGATTTATTTAACTTTATAATTACTAAATCAACCTTGTCAACTTGTCTAGTGTTGATTGAGTGTGAAAAAATTCATATTAATCTTGATACTTAACGAGTAAAGTGATACATTAAAAACTGTAAAAGAATTACGTACTTTTATTGCAATCAACATTGGAAATAATGATTTGATGGCATTTATGATTGCAGCCCAACATCTCCGTTTCCCATTACTGAGTGCTTACATAAACTCAATTGGAACAAGTTATAGGCATGGCGCAAACTTTGCTGCAGGTTCATCAACCATTAGGCGGCAAAATAGAACAGTCTTTGAGGGTGGCACTCCTTTCACTTTCGAAATCCAGATCGAACAGTTCAACCAGTTTAAGCAACGCACGGGAAAGTTCTTCAATCAAGGTTTTTCCGACAACATTAATATACGCATAATATATATAATAATAGCTTATTCTCCATTTTAACGAAATCATATCATATTATAGTAACTTAAATGTGTGCGTGTGTCTGCAGCGAGGAAAAACTCCTTCAGAAGACACTTTCCAAGGCCAGAGGACTTTGCAAAGGCTGTCTACACATTTGATATCGGTCAAAATGATATTGCTGCTGCTATTAACAGAGTGGGCACAGAAGATTCTCATGCAGTGATCTCAGATATTGTGGAACATTTTGCAGAACAAGTTGAAGTAAGTGATTGAAGTTGATGACTTGTGTTTATTTTTATATTTCAATAATGGGACAAGTGGCAGTTAATTAATAATTTCAGAAGTTTTGTAAAATTTGTTTTTTCATTTTAACAAATATCGCTTCCTTTTTTCAGTATTTACATAAACTAGGAGCAAGGACATTTTGGATACATAACTCTGGTCCCATTGGTTGCTTACCAGTGGCCATGCCCGTGCACAACAATGCCACCAACCATACTCAGGAGGCCGGTTATCTTGATCAAAACGGCTGTATCAATTATCAAAACGACATGGCAAGAGAGTTTAATAAAAAGCTGAAGAATTTCGTGCTTAAACTAAGAGCAAAGTTCCTAGATGCCTCTTTCATTTATGTAGACATGTTCTCCGCTAAGTATGAGCTAATAAGTAATGCTAACAAAGAAGGTAACCCTCCCGCACCGACGTCGGTGAATCTATCGATAGTTGCAATCCCATGTGCAAATTTTATATTATTTCTCTCGTCCATTTTACAAGGAACTTTAAAAAGTATTCAAAATCTGATGATAGAAAATAGTAATATTTTAAAATATTAAATTGAAACAATCTCTTAAAAATAGCAAGCAAAAATTATTTAGTCATTCTTTTATATTTATATTTGGGAAGTATTACATTTTAACGTATGAGATTTCAAGGTCAAATGAGGGAGTGTGTGGATGGAATTAATTAATGTTGACATTGATGAAATGTAGGATTCGTGGAGCCTTCAGAAATCTGTTGTGGGTATCATAAGGATGGTTACCACTTGTATTGTGGGAACAAAGCAATGATCAATGGCAAGGAAGTCTTTGCAGGTTCTTGTGGTGATCCTTCCAAGTACATTAGTTGGGATGGAGTGCACTACACGGAAGCCGCAAACCGTTGGATTGCCAATCGAATAATCAACGGTTCCTTTTCTGATCCACCACTTTCACTTACACACTCGTGCCGTGCCGTACCCATTTAGTTACATTTAATTACCACCTTTGTGAATCTATTGCAAGGTGTTTTGTTTAATCATAATTTAAATCTTTTACATTTCTCTTTTATCATGGATGACTGAGTCACTTTCAGCCATGATTTGTTTGTTATGTTGTTCCCTGTTTTATAAAAAAACATATATATTAATACATATTACATTTTCTTTTATTTGTTAGGTTTAATAATACATTTTGTCGTTATATATCCGTTATTGACATTTTTTTATGAATATCAATGATATTTTAATGAAGGATACATATATATATATATATATATATATATATATATATATATATATATATATATATAGATAGATATTCTAAAAATGGATAATTTTAGACCGAAACATCCATCATCAGTAGTGATGTTTGTGTTTGCATTGAAGTATATTTTGATGTTCAGAACTATTTGTTGTCTCATTTACATTCATAATTCTAGTTATTAATATTATTAAAAAAAGTATTTTTAAAATGGTCAATTCTTCTTAAAAGAATTCATGTAGTTCTCTACTAATATTGTAAAGGTATTTTAGATAATAGGTCTTTTTACTCTACAAAATTGTTCAAGATATCTATTATGATTATTTTTGTACTATAAAACATTAGAACATAGTTACTAAAAATTTTCATATTACATGATTTTTTTTAAAAGATTTGTTAAAAAAATTTGTTAGAAAAAACTATTTTTCTACTATTTTTTCTAAGAATCTTAATTGGCAGGTAATTCTTTCATAGGTAATTATTTCCTACAAAATTATAAAATTCGTAAATATTTCCTACAAAATTTGTTATGAAAAGTGTTTTATACAAAATATTTTGCAAAAAAATTGACAGCAATTTCCTATAATTATTTTTCATAACAAAATTTATAAGTATTTCCTAAAAAAAATTCAAAACAAAATTGGCAGGAAATATGAGTTTTTTTTAATAATGAATGATAATTTCTCTATTGACATGGAGATATATTTTACATAATGTTTTTTTTAAGTTATAAATTGTTTGTTCCCCAAAGCATTAAAACTTTGTATACATGTATTTTTCTTTTAATAAGATTTGTGACCTAAGTTTTCGAATCATTTAGCTTTCAAATGCATCTAATGATACTGAATTGCAGATAATTGATTTGGAATTAACAATCATTTAAGTGATGATATAATCACTATTAAAAAACTCATTTCTATCAATTTTATTTTGAATTTTTTTTTAAGAAATACTTATAAATTTTGTTATGAAAAAAAAATCGTAGGAAATTACTGCCAATTGTTTGCAAAATATTTTGTATAAAACACTTTTTACAACAAATTTTAAGAAATATTTGCGAATTTTATAATTTTGTAGAAAATAATTATCCACAAAAGAATTACCTGTGAATCAATATTCTTAAAAAAAAATAGGAGATAAAAAGTATTTTTAGTAGTGAATAATAACTTGACTTAAAAGAGATAGTGCAACCAGTTTGTTAACTAACAAATATAAAGCTTCAATTAAAGACATTGAAAGACACATTAATATTGAGGAATGACAAATCAAATTTGTAAACTAATGTGTTGGTTCTTTTATTATTTATCTTCGATTTTTGAATGTATAACGTGATGTGTTTGAATGCTTTCAATTTGTAATATGTATGAAAATTGATGACCATCATAGGAAACATGAAATGTTATTAGTTGACATGTGTTGTGTTGTTGTACACATTTAAGTTAGATATGTTATAATAGTTTAGGTTAGAAATATTTAACATAATTTAAAAAATAAATAAATAAATTATCATACCCTTGTTATTGGACTATTAATTTTATAAGATAATGCAGAGTTATTAACTTTATTAAAAATTACTATTTCATTTAATCATATTTATAGAATTTAATCTTATTTACTCCTATTATCTATAAATTTACTGTTTATTTCCATCACAGACACAACAAACACAACAACTTATATAAAAGTATTTTTAATGTTTTTAGTCTTTTAAAACATTGATGTTTACAGGATTCAAAGAATATTTGCTACACTCATCCATCTAAGTGATTGTTGTATATCTTGGTTAAGAAGTGTATATAATTTTGTTTTACCTTGTGTAATTGGAACACTTTCTCTTTAAGGGCTCTACATGTCTTAATCCATACTTTTTTTAAGCTTTCCTTTGTTTATAAATTTATCATATATATTGTTGTTTTTTAGTGTATAAGAATAATTATGCTTTATCAACTTTTACTATTAAAAATTATCATATTAGATAAGATTTTTATTAAAAATTTGTTAAAAAAATTTGTAAAAAAAGACTTTTTTCTACTATAAAATTTGTAAGTATTTCTTATAAAATTTGTTGTGAAAAGTGTTTTATACAAAATATTTTAAAAAAAATTGGCAGCAATTTCCTATAAAATTTTTTTCGTAACAAAATTTAGAAGTGTTTTCTACGAAAAAAATTTCAAAACAAAATTGGCAAGAAATATGAGTTTTTTTAGTAGTGTTTCTTTTATCCATTTATATATGTCTTCTTCTTCTTCTTCTTATTATTATTATTATTATTATTATTATTATTATTATTATTATTATTTATTTTTTTATTATATTTTCTAACCATTTATTTATTATTGAATAATTGAAAATTATTGACTCGTGATACGAGCATTAAAATAAATTTCGCATTCTCAACACTAAATTTGTATAATGTAAAATAAAACTAGCTAATTGTGTTTAATCATTTAATTTTATTAGATGCCTCATCTTACTGTTTTTATTTTCTGATAATGATATAAAATGATTTATTTTACTGTACTAATTTTACTTAATATTTTAAATTTAATATTTTGTACTAAATTTTAGGGATTACTATAATGTATCATCTATTTTTTTTTATTTCAATTATTTTTCTATTTTACTTCATTTCTTAATTATTGTAATTTTTTTATAAAATAAAACAAGATCATTTAAAAAAAATCGTAAATATTTTACAGAATAGCTTTTAAGAAAAACTTAAAACAATTTATATGCAATTAATATATTTTAATATGCTGTAACTACTTATAAAATTATCTAAATCAATTTTAAAATTTTAAAATTTGCGTCAAAAAAGTAATTTTAGATAAATAATAATATAGTTCTTACAGTTTATAAATAAATATTCAAGATTTAATTTTATTAAAATAAATTTTAGATAACTTTATATTTAATATATATATATATATATAATAAATATATTACAGTTTTATTATAACAATTAGAAAAACTTAGAATTAATGAATGAATATTTCACAGTATTTTAATATAAAAAATTTAGTGAATAATTTAAAGTAAATATAAAAAAGTGATTACAAATATTAAGAAAATGTTTTAAACAAGAAACGAATTAAAAGAAATTGAACTTCTTCTTTTTTTACTAACAAATTTTAGCTCAATAGTTAAGAAGAAAAAAAATGATCTCATGTTTTATAATTTGAATTATACATTTTAAAAAAATATTTTATGAAAAACATATAGAAACATTAATTATAAAATATTATTTTCAAATATAATATAAATAAATATTTGTTCATTATTATAAAATGTAATTTCTAGTTATAAATTTTAACATTAATATTTTATTTATAAGGCTTATTATTAGTTTTTAATATATGATTAAAAAAAACATCATGTTCATATAAATAAAAATATATAGGTGTTTTTATAAGAAAAAATAAAATAAAAACAGTGTTTTTTTATTTTTATAAAATAATAAAACAAATGAATGATTGTTTGAAACGTAACTTCAACTAGAATTGTTTATCGATTACTTGTCAGAGTCTCAGAGGAAATACACTACATTGTATGTTTTGGATACCAGTTTTAATAATTAAGGAATTATTTTGTATCATAGTTCAAGGAAGTCTTCATGTTAGGTTTTCGATGGAAACAAAATTGATTATATTGGATGAAACACTAGTTATGAATAGATTTTGCTTTAAAGCATAACCTTCATTCAAAGAAGGAAATCTAAGGTTAATTATCTCAATCTGATTATCAGGTAATTAGATTAATTAAACTAAAGTCCAACTAGATAAAACCCATGAACCCTAAATATGAAAGACAAATTTTATGAAGTACATGATTATGTATTCTTGAACATTTATTTTTTGACATTTGAGATTAAATTTCGCATCAGAGTGTCTTTTGTAAGTATCTCTCCCTTTGTTCGAGACGTTCAAAGACGAATATTGTTAAGTTCTATGACGTAGACTTTTAACATTCTCTAAGAGACTTCGAAAAATACACTTCTACCTTCTAAAAACACTTGTTGAATGAAATACAAGTTCATAAAATCAAGTGACTAAAAATATTTATTCTCAATAATATACTGATAACTTCAAATCAAATATCTAAAAATGATCACTTATCATAATATTTTTTATACATGATTTTGTATGTTATTTTTAACTATTAAATTTATTTGAAAAGTTAAATTATTAATTATAAAAAATATCGAAATTATTTATTGCAACAAATATATAATGATTTTTTTACATAGATAATTTTTTTTTCAAAACTCAATACATTATATTATTATTCATTTCATTTTCAAAAAATATTTTATAACAATATATATATATATATATATATATAATTTTTCAATAACATTTCATTATTTATTATAATTATTATTATTTTGTGTCAAATATAATATATAAAATTAATCAATCTTTTTATATATATTATAAGATTTATTTTTATTAATAAATATTAAATTTTGTTATAGAATAAATATCGTGCACGCGTACAAGTTGTGAGAACAAAGCAATGATCAATGGTAAGGAAATCTTTGCAGGTTCTTGTAATGGTCCTTCCAGTTACATTAGTTGGGATGGAGTGCACTACACGCCGCAAATCATTGGAGTGTCAATCGAATACTCAATGTTCAGATCAACCACTTTCCACTTACACGTGCCCAGTCACTAAACATTTAATTACCACCTACGTAAACTATTGTAAGGTTTTTGTTTAATCATAATTTAAATCTTTTACATTTCTATTTTATTATGGATATACCGATACTTTAACTTGGATAATATATCAGTGTCTGACACATATCGTGTCCGATACTTTAGTATACTTTAACAATACTTATCAATGAAATATTTAATTTACAAAATCGTAGTACACTTGTCGCAACCGAAATGGCAACGAGACGACAAAAAACAAAAAAAAAGGGTTTGAAAAGAGATTTGGAGTCGTCACTATAGTTATTACTAGGAAACTATGAAAAACTATGAAAATAAAAAGTCTGCGAAAAAACCAGATTTTTGAATCCGGGAGTCGATTACGTGTAGGGAAGGTGTTAGCATCCTACAACGCCCGTCCAAAGGAGATACCCTTAATTAAACATTCAAAGTTGATAGTGGTTTTCAAAACAGTAATTTTCCCCAAAAACTATTTATTTTTTATTTCTGAGCTCGACAAGGATTGACCTTGATCCTACTTATTCTCATTTAAAGTGAGAAATCATGGTTACACAGTTCTTTAAAAGATATTTTGAAAACTATTTTAAAAATATCAACATTTTTAAACAATGATATATTTATTAAGAACTACGTGATCCTTGATTCTCCATTGTGACATACGTAGAAACAAGGTCAGTCCTTGTTAGGTTCACTTCCAAAAAAAAAATCAAATCATTTTCCAAATAGTTTTCAAAATATCTTTTAAAGAACTACGTAACCATGATTTCTCACTTTAAATGAGAATACGTAGGACCAATGTCAACCCTTGTCGAGCTAAAAAAAAATATTTTGTTTCTTTTTAGTATTATTTGTCTCATTATTTTTGGAGAAAATTACTGTTTTGAAAACCACATCAACTTTGCATGTTTAATTAAGGGTATTACCTTTTGACGGGCGTTGTAGGGTGCTAACACCTTCCCTACATGTTAGTTTTATATTTTTTGGTATTTTTGAAAATTAGTGTGACACGGTGCGGACGATCGGACAAACACTAAACGAAAAAGAAAACTATTTTTGGTATTTTTGAAAATGAGTGTCACACGGTGCGGGCGACCGAACATACACAATAAAGCAAAGGAGAACATTTCTCATTTTTTAGATTTTTTTCTATTTTTTGTAATTTTATAATTTAAAATATTCTTGTTTTCCTTTTTTTTAGAAAATTATAAAGATAGAATTTAATAAAAAATGATAAAAGTGAAAAAACAAAAATAGGAGGGTGCATGAGTAATGTGTGAGGTGCATGAATTAAATGTGATGTGGTTATTAAAGGTGGGAGTGCAACGAGTAAAAGCTGAAAGTAGAGTGAACCTAGAAGGAGGGGTGTGAATTGTGAAAAGTGGGGTGCAGTCAACAAATGGGGACCAATGACATAAGGAGTGCAAAGCGTAAACAAAAAGGGTGCAATGAGTAAACATAAACAGATACAACATAACACAGGAGGTGCAAGGCTAGTAAACATCCAGGTACACATAGCATAATCTAATACTATATACAATTGTGAACTAACAAATGACAACTTCTTGAATATTTTAATATTTCTGAACCATTTGCATTCAAAATTTACTTTCTACAACAGGAAAATATGACTACGTGTCAACCTCTTAGAATTTTGAAGATTAAAAAATAAATCAAAAAGAAATCAGCCTCACATTATTTTGTTCTCACTCTCTGTGTCCAACACACAATATCATCCTCTTTCAAACTTCTCTCTCTTTCCTAAACCTCTTCAGCTTATTCTCTCTCTTTCTCAAACTTCTTCATCTTCTTCTCTCTCTATCTCAAACCTCTTCAGCTTCTTCTCTCTCTTTCTCAAACCTCTCCAGCTTCTTCATCTCTCTCTGAATCACTCACACACAACACTATGGCGAACACCACATCTTCAGCTTCATCTCTCTCTTTCTCACTCACACAGAACACCATCTTTCTCATTTTACACACTTCTTCACCTTTTTTACGAGACTTCATCTATGTCTTTTTGACTCAAACATTCAGATCTACTTAAGTGAGTTTTCTTTATGATTTCAGTTTTTCTTCAGTTGAATGAAATGAGTAGAAGATGGGTCACGGGCAAGAATGAGAACGGTATGTAAAGTATTTATTTTTACTCAACTTTCAATTATTTTCATTCTTCTCAATGAAAAAAAAATAATCTTTTTAGTTCTTTTCTGCTGGATCTCGAGTTTTGATCTCGATTTTGCTCTTAGATCTACTTTGTATTTGTTTTATTTTTGTGTTGCATTGATGTTTTGCTCTCAAAATCATGAGCAACGTGAAGAACACAAAAAAGGTAACAACTTTTCTGTGATTTTTCGTTCTTCTACCATATTTAACTAATCTTCTTTGTTGTATTTCTCTACTAGAGGGATGTTTTGCTTTCAGATCTACTTTGTATTTCTTTTATTTTTGTTTTGGATTGATGTTTTACTCTGAGATTCATGAGCACTGTGAAGAACACCAAAAAGGTTACAACTTTTCTACGATTTTTCATTCTTTTACCATATTTAACTCCTTTTCTTTGTCATATTGATATTTTGCTCTCAGATTTACTTTTGTGTTGTTGTATTTCTGTGTTAGATTGATGTTTTGCTCTGAGATTCATGAGCACCATGAAGAACACCGAAAAGGTAACAACTTTTTGTGTTGCATTGAATTTTGCTCTCAGAATCATGAGCATCGTGAAGAACACGGTAACAACTTTTCTTCGATTTTTCGTTCTTCTACCATATTTAACTAATCTTTTTGTTGTATTTCTTGTTGGATGAATGTTTTGCTCTCAGATCTAATTTGTATTTCTTTTATTTTTGTTTTGGATTGATGTTTTGCTATGAGATTCATGAGCACTGTGAAAAACACAGAAAAGGTAACAACTTTTCTATGATTTTTCGTTCTTTACCATATTTAACTTCTTTTACTTGTTATATTTATCTGTTCAATGGATGTTTTACTCTCAGGTCTACTATTGTTTGTTGTATTTATGTGTTGTATCGATGTTTTCCTTTAAGATTCATGAGTACCGTGAAGAACACCAAAAAATATCAACTTTTCTGTGATTTTTCTACCTGTGTGTTGCACATCTCATAATCATGAGCACCGTGAAGAACACCAAAAAGGTAACAACTATTCTTCTTCTTTGCGATTTTTTTTTCGTCTATCATATTTAACTACTTTTCTTATTTGTTGTATTTTTTCTATTTGATGGATATTTTGCTCTCATATTCATGAACATGGTGAAGAACACAAAAAGGTAACAACTTTTTTTCTTTTCTATGATTTTTTGTTCTTCTACCATAGTCAATTATTTTTCTTACTTTGTAGTATTACTCTATTAGATAGATGATTTTCTCTCAGATTCATGAACACAAAAAATGTAAGAACATTTTTGCTTCTTTGTGATTTTTTGTTCTTCTACCATATTAAACACTTCTCTTTGTAGTTTTTTCTCTATTGGATGGATGTTTACTTGTGAGATTCATGAACACGGTAAAGAACACCAAAACATTAACAACTTCTCTTCTTCTCTTTGATTTTTTGTTCTTATACCGTATTTAACTACTTTTATTTGTAGTATTTGTCTGTTATACCAAGGTTTTTCTTTGATATTCATTAACTAATTGAAGAACGCAAAAAAAGGTCAATGGTTTTCTTCTTCTGTCTTATTTTTTCTTCTTCTACCATATGTAATATCTAACTCATTTTCTTTGTAATATTTAACTGTTAGATCAAGTTTTTTTTTTGTCAGATTCATTAATTGATTGAGGCAAGGACATCCGTGAAGATTTTCTGCGAAATGGTTCAATGAACTCATTGAACAATAGAAAAAATGTGAAACATGTTGAATCAATATTTATCTACGAGATGACTTAGATTTTTTAATCATGTTTGATCAATAATTATCTTTCAAAAATCTCTTATTTTGTTATTAACATAGTTCATTAACAATCTTTCAATTTTAAAACTTTATTCATTTTTTTTCTTTAATTAACATAATGCAATAACAATCTTCAATCTTCATAGTTGTATTTTTGAACATTATCAAGATATATTTTTTTATATTTAATTATTTTATCATATGAAATTATTTAATATATAATATTGAATGATTGTAATATATTAATAATAGTCAATAATAATATTTGATTTTTAAAACTTCATTCTATTTTCTTGTCTTTTTTTTCCAAATTTTCTTCCTCACAGACCACACCTGCAATGTTTTTTTTGGAAAGATGAATATGGTGGGTGTCTAAGAAGAATGAGGGAGCCAAAAGGTGTTTGTTGAAGATGCGAAACTGTGCCCAAGACATTTATGCAATTGCTAAGAAAAAAGAGCACATATGCCTATGTGGGAAAATTTAATCTTGGTGGAACATTTACGTTTGACAGAGGTCATAAGAGCACACAAATTAATGCAAAAATTTAATCTTTGGGTAGAACATTTATGTTTGACAAAGGTTGGAAATGGCATGTTGGGAGAATGCGTGCATTGGAAGATACAACATTCATTTAATGTAGGGAGGAAGTGTCATGTCCCAAAAAAAAATTAATTGATGCTCTTCATAATTAATGTTTTGAAGTAGTAAGTATGATAAGATGACACTTTAGTAACCTTTACAAAGTTTCTTCGAGAATGTAACCATTTTTTTTTAAATTTCATAGTTTCTTAGAGAAGGTAACTAATTTTTTTAAAATAAATTAAATTAAAATTTGTATTACAATAAATTAATTAGGATTTAGTGTGGATTTTATAAATATTATATGATATTTACTTAAATTTTTCGTAGCCTTGAGAGTGAATAATTTCAAATATAATTTTAATTTTATTTGATAAGATAATATTAATATTTATTATTTGAGAATTATGATAGTGAAGTAAATAAAAATTATAAACTACAATTTATTTTTAAAATAAATGCAAATCATAAAGGTAGAATCCAAAATTTATAAATTTTCCAACAAACAAACTTAAAATATAGAGCTCATGCCCCGATAAATATTTATTAAAGTTTAATAGGTTAAATCCATAACACACATTTTAAAAATTTCAGTAGAAAAAAGATTTATAATTTAAAATAAAAAGAAATACATAATGGCCTAGTTTGTAACTAACAAATATTTTTATATAAATATTAATAGTTTCTCCTTTCTATAAACAAAATTAGGTATTTTATAATTTTTGTTTTAAGAATAATCATTACATATTACATATTTTTTTGAATCTGATCAATTAATAATTTCTTATTAATTAATTAATAATAATAATAATAAATAATGCAAATGAAATTACTTACTTTAAATACATTTATTTACCAAATTAAAAATTAAGAGTTTTATTTTTTATACCTAGGTTACTGAAGAAGTTTTTTATATTTTTCAAAACCTATTTTTCATCCTCCAAAAATTAAAAGATGTTGAGAAGAATAAAAACAACTTTTCAGTTTCTTCCAACACTACTTTCAAGGTAGACTTTTGTCTCTTCCATCACGATTTTATCATTAATTAGCATTAATTACGAAGAAATAAATGACTTTTTGTGTGTCTCAATGCAATGTTATATTTAAATTTATTGTATTATAATTTTAAATGGAAAATGTTTTAAAAGATCTACCTACCTTCTTGAAAAAAGTTTATACTATGTAAATGACTAAACAAGGCGAGAAATATTTAAACAAGCGGTAGAAGAAAATAATTGTTCTTCTTATACCATATCAGCATGTCATAGAATCAGAGATGAAATAAAACTTCATAACGAAGATAGCTTTATTGATTAGAAAAGTACAGTTTTTCCAAGATATTTTACAATTTTAAATTTCAGTTTGAATATTTATAACTTCAACGTTTAAAGATTCATGAGTTACGAAATGTCATCTTTGTTTACCTCGATTTTCAATATTCCTTTAATTGTTAACTATGGAGAGCTTTTACTTGTAAGTCTCTTAGTTTCTTAGCAACAATAGTTAATTAGTAAAAATGTTTTATTTTCATAATATATCAAGAATTGGCGTTTTGAAATATTTTCAACCTTTAACTTTTAACAATTGTTAATTCATACAAAATTATTTTTTTCTTAATTTTCAATGTAGCTTCTTAAATAAGCTTCAAAAAAATCAATAATTACGTCTTCCAATATATATATCAACAATATAGAGAATGAATGAAAAAATGTTGGTCACACTACCAATGAAAAACTTCTCATATTCTTTTTGTCTTCCAACATTTTTGTTGTTAAATATCAACAACTTTTTGTCTTCCAAGAATTTTGCATCATTGAACTTCGGAGAACATTAATTACGAACAAAAGCAATTCAATATTTTCTATCTCAATGCATTGCCAACATACAATAAGGCAGATTCACATAAATGAAGAAAATTGGCCTTTTCCAACACTTATTCATTTTTAATTATAACTCTATTTATTATGAACAATAACAATTATAATTTGTGGGACTCAATGCAATGTCAAACATCAATCAAATTTGGAAGACTAGAGATCTTGCACTTCAAATCTTTATTTTAAATTTTATTTTTTAGATTAATCAATTTTAAAAAGATAAATAATGTGCATTACATTAATTCAGTAATAGTCTCATTAAATATTCTTCATTCTATCACTAAAAACCTTATAATACTTCATTTCAGGATTTTTAAAATAGTGTGATAATGCATTCAGGGTTTTTAAAATAATGTTATAATGTATTGTAAAGTGTTGTCGTATTTTAAAAACATATTTTTTGTACATAATATTTGGTATGTTTGACTTCGGTACACAAAAAGACAAAATTTAGACTACTATGAAAAAAAATTGATAAGATTTGAATCTAATATTCAATATATTTCATTTTTTTTCCATTTATAGTTTTAAAGTTTAAATTTTATTATTTTTAAATGACATTTATGAACATTAATAAAACAAAAATGATAATGTAGGAATATTACATTTAAAATCAAATGTTTTTTCAATTAATGTCCTTGGAAATAGAAGGTTTCAACATTAATTCCCTTTCATGTGTATTCTTTCGAATATCAAAGAAGATCTAATTTATTTTATATATATATATATATATATATATATATATATATATATATATATATTTGAATATTTAGATTACATTATTTCTTAATATTAATATCTTAATAGATGATGCATAACTTATTTACAGGAGTATTCTTTAAAACTAAATTAACATATAATTAGGGTATAAGGTATTTCAAAAAGTGTCATTTGTAACACCCCATTTAAATAATATCCTTAATTTAAATGCAATGCCACACATATAGGGTAGAAGAAACAAATTCAGGAGTGTAACCACTACTCCTTACAATATCCATAAATAAAATTAAAAGAAACCAAAGCACACTTCGATGCTAGATACAAAGTATAATACAAGAACTTGATAGTAGTTATTAAAGTACTAACAGACACAATAGTACATGGGCCGTAGCCATATGAGAAAGCCCAAGATAGTAGAATCCAGTCCAGATGGGCTACGCAATGAAACCAACACTTCCCTGTTGACCACAGGTGTTCCTCGCATCTGCTCACATCAACACGTTGATGATCATCGCAAAAAGAGAGAACCACACAACATAACACATAACAAATGACAGAAGGGTAAGCTAGAGCCAAAAATAGTTTTTATTATGCAATCAGATACACTTTCACATTCAATTGTACATACATTATCCAAGCATGTTATGACCTTCCAGACAATACACTAAGACTCGACACGACTCATCCGGATACATATAATCTAGTCAGATTCAGCGGATGCTTGTACTTGTGGTGGATTTCTCTGCTCACCCTTGAGCTAAGTGTTACAATGTCTCAATCCCCCCATACAAGGTTAGCCCTTAATGAGTTTCAGGCCTCCTGCTACTCTCACCACAAGAGTCAGTCCGCTCTAAGGGAGACTAACTGACTCCTTAGAGTGTTATGATGCAACCTTACCTTGAATCCTTACTAAATTATATAGATGGGGCACCACCATGAACACCCACTAACAGGGGTCATGGAATTACGTCCTGACCGTTGAAGCACGACCTTGAAATCTCACCTAGAGATTTCAAGGAATTACGTACTGACCACATACCAATCATATCTAAACAACCAACTAATATTATCATGCATATCCCTCTCATGTCAACCTTTATAACTAACCCCTTTTATATTCCAGGTCAAACCATACAAACTCATCATCCTCCATACATGAATACAAAATTTTATCTCATATCAATACCATGCCACTTTCATAACCAACCATTTCATGTTCATTACATGCCAAGAATTATCCAAGTTCATCATTCACAACTCATACACCCTCCCACTCATGCATATTCATTCATCTCATGCCATTATATAATAATCCAATCAAATACATGCCAAACATCCAAGAATAGAGAAAATATCACACCATAACGTACTCTCGCCCAGCTCTTCGCTCAGGCTGAAGGGTCTCGCTCAAGCGAGCTCCCTTCGCCTAAGCGAGAGCTCGACAATAGGAATAATGGCCTTCTGCACCGTCTCGCTTAGGCGAGACCCCCTTCGCTTGAGCGAGACATCCTCTCGCTCAAAACAAGGGTTTGGTCGCCTGAGCAACAACTCGCGTGGAACAGGCTTGGGCGAGCCTCTGCTCATCTCGCCTTGGCAAGGCAAGCTCGCTTGGGCAAGATTATCAGTGTTCGCCACTGTTCGCACCTACATCAACCATACACATATACCAAACAAAAATAACCAGACAGTCTAGGCATCCACAGCGGCACACAAACTCAAGAATCATGAAACCAAAAATAGCACAACCACAATCACACCAGACAAGGAGGTTCTAACTTCCCTTACTTGGAAAATGCTAGCCAAACGACCTCAACACTCAAGCGAATGAGCATGAAAGTTTTCGAAGCAGATTTAAGAGCTGAAAACCCTAACACAGATGAGGTACGAGATTACTACAAGGAACTCTAACAGTAATTACGAAGAACCAAACCAGAGAAGAAGAGTTTGTGTTGACGAACCACTTACGTGAGCAGAAACTAGGTCGAGCTAAACTTTAATTTGATTGAACTTCAAACCCTAGCAGAGCTCTAGGAAGAGAAAAGGAGAGTAGGCAAGTTACTATTTTGCAAATGAGATGGGTTAGTTTGCCTTAAAGGCTTTAGACACCCTATGGGCCAATACTTAGGTCCAACAGATGGGGCTAGGCTCCTTTAAATTTTTAGGACAGAAAAGTGGGTTTTACATCATTTATCAATTTTAAGTATATATAAAATATACAAATTTTATATCATGATGTTGATTTTTGAAAATATTACCTATTGTTTATTTATCATTAATCATAAATGTTTAATCTTTTATTGTTGTTCAATAATATTAATTATTAATTAGAATTAATAAAACTAAAAGGATAGTTTAAAAATATTGCATTGGAACCTAAAATTTTCTTCCATTAATATCTTTGAAACTATTGATCTAATATTAATTATCCTGCTTATATTCTCAAATTTATATCAATTTATAATTAAATTTAAATTTAAATTTAAATTTATATAGAATTAATGTAATATTATCATTTTATAATTTTATACAATTTTACATTATATTGAATTTTTTTTTTCATTTAATATCCTTGAAAGATGATCTCTACATCTCATAGTCCATTTTTCAAACATTAAATAATAGGTAATATTATGTAATATCACTACAAAAAAAGTTAAATTTAGTAGGGGATTTTTAACAGAGGTTATAATAACCCCTGATAAGAGAAACACATAGCTGGGTTTTTTCAAACCCCTGATAAGTTTCAATGGTTATTTAATGAACCACGGTAAATTTTCCTCTTTTCTATTTTTCATATAGTTTTCATTTTCCCTTTTTTCTATTTTTCATTCATTTCATTTTTCCTAGTGAGAATGCAAGCTAGACCTAACATCTTGATGTCTAAACCTAACATTCAACTCTGAGTTACATAGAAATAATTTCACTCTTTGCATATCTGAATCACAACTTCCGATTTTCTTTCATCCTTTTAGATTTCTCAATTTCTCACATCATAAATCTCTTACTTGTCTAATTCATGGCCAAATGTTTGTTTTCAAGTGCGTTTTCTTCTATATATGTGGTATGTTTAACACTGATTGCTTTGATACCTGTGGTGTCTGTATCGTGGGTTCACGGCGGTTGCTTCAGTGGTTAGTGGTTGCTTTGGAGGTCCGCTGCTGCTTTGGAGGTTTGTGGTTGCTTCGAAGGTCCGTGACTTCTTTGGAGGTCTACGACTACTTGTGCTAGTTTGCTCTCACTTGCTACATTGCCTAAATGCGATGTTTATCATTTACAACAGACATAACCGAGGGCTTGGTTTGGGCATGAGTTCAGAGTTAATTTTGTTGTATGTGTGTTTACAAGAGATATTTAGTTAATTGAAGACCTTGTAAATTCTGACGAACTAACTTTAAATTCTAATCTATTTATAATACAATTCAAAGAATCACAAAAGGCAAAAAATTACACGTGTCATTTTCTCTGAATTTGTTGAATTTCAAAATTTTTTATTTTTTTACCTTTTAAGGTAATTTAGACACGTGTCATCTTCTAAACCCCTCTCAGCCATCTTTCTCGCTTTTCACCACACTCACGTTAATCATTTCTCTTGACTGACTCTCTGTCTTCATTTTCTCTCTCTGTTTACGCACTCTTCACTTCTCACCTTCCTCAAACCCTTCACTTCCTCTCTCTCTTCACTTTCTCTCTCAAACCTTTACGCGCTCTCCACTTCTGTCCTTCCTCAAACCCTAGCCACACCTCTGCCTCCGAATCCAGCTCTCTACCTCCTCCTCCACCTCAGTCGCTCCTTCGTCAAACCCTAGCCACACCTCTGCCTCCGCCTCCAGCTCTCTGCCTCCTCCTCCACCTCAGTCGCTCTGATTCGCTCTTCCTCCACAAACGCGACACCAAATAACGTTCTCCACCTCTCTTCACTTTCCCTATGTCGAACCCTAACCTGTTTTACGCATTCTCCACTTCTACGCCATCGACCTCCCTTCCTTCTCAACTTCATTCGACCTTTTTACCGCGTCCAACCATCTCCACGATTCTCTCGATTCGTACTGTTTTAGGGTTAACATCAATTTTTTTTGCTTCTAACTAATTTTTTGGTTTGTTTTGTTTGTGTAGATGGTTTTTTTGCTTCAGACACTCTTCCTGCACAAACGCGATCCACCTCTGTTCTCTCTGAACTTCATTCGACCTTTTTGTTCTGTCCACGATTCTCTTTACTGAAACCATGTCCTCTTTTGTGCCGCATGAAACGCTGTCCATTGGAAACGCACTCTCCCCCTTTCTGCCTCATCAAACCCTAGCCAGCTCTCTGACGCCGCTTGAAACGCGATCCTCAAACCCTAATTTTTTGTTCTTAGACTCAGTGAATCCAACTTCGTTAACATCAATTTTTTTGTCTTCTAACTCTTTTTTTGTTTTGTTTTGTTTTTGTAGATTGTTTTTGTTCTTTTGTGCGCCCATCTCTCTCACGCCGCGTCAAACGCTCTCCATCGCTCTTTGGTAATAACTTTTATCTCTTCACTTTTAATTTCAAACCCTAATTTTTCATTTCTTACTCATATTTTTCTTTGTGTAGATTTTTGTGTGGTTCTGTACCTTTTTAAAACCTCTCGATTTCTCTGTTGAATCAGACTCAAACCCTACCATTTGAATCTGATATGTTGCCTATTGCATGTTTTATTGGTTTCTATTAACTGAGAAAGTTGCTTC
>Ga0214543_1006960_pt1 | contig 19759 bp, 12 predicted proteins | sample CNSS2metaG_FD_160094 | JGI IMG/M metagenome (GOLD analysis project Ga0214543, IMG submission 160094) | Root nodule microbial communities from cowpea collected in UCLA plant growth center, Los Angeles, California, USA - CNSS2 | ecosystem: Host-associated > Plants > Roots > Nodule | place: USA...
ACTTAGGGAATCAAAAATAACAAACACAAATGAAAGGGATGAAGGATTAGTGAACTTCCTTTCTAAACATGCTTAGTCTTCTTAAGCATGTGCCTTCATCCTTGGTTGGGGTCAATCCTTCATCATCGTGGCAGGTGAAGGGGTGTCAGAAGTCTAATCCAAAGGGGTTTCGCGCCGTCATTTTTTATGTTCCATGACTTTTGGTGTGCCTCGTGATTATTGGAATGGTTGTGACTTTTGGCGGGAAGGAGTTGTGACGTTTGGAATTCATGTCTATAAATGAAGATGTTGTTGACAGTGTGCCCATATTGCTTCATTTGCAAAAAATATGAGATTAGTTACTTCGTGTGCATTAGAGTTGTCTGATATCTTCCTTATCTCCTCCGTCATCCTAAAAAGAATCAGTTATGTCTAGTAGTAGTGATAGGGTTTCCTTGTCGAGTTCGAGTAGTGAGAGGTCTTGGGGGAGCGAGAGTAGTTGGGCGGATAATAGTGATAGGGAGGAATCAGAAACGTAGGGAGGATCCCCATGGAGAGGGTAGTTGAAGTTAGGGAAGATCCACCTGAGGAGTTGGCGGAAAGCAGCTGGCCGGCAAAGACTGGGTACGAGTGGGTAGCGGCAGACGTGCGAACACAGCAGTCGCTATTTTAGTGGTCGCGATTACTGAAGTCTTGGATGAATTGTACGCCAATCTTTGAGAAAGGTGCTCGAAGGGACATAGTGGTGCCAGAGAGGGTAACTGTTGTGGAATGTGTCTGCCATGGCCGAGAAGGAGCTGCCGAGGGAGGATTTATCGGTGGCCGACAAGGAGGTGGTGGATACAGTGATGCTCTTTAGCGATAAGATGCCCACTAAGGGCTTAGTTAGGGTTTATAATTCGGTTCACCCGATTATAGATATTGAAGGTATCTTTCTGTAATTTTGAGTGTTATTTTATGTTTGAGCATTCTGATGGTTGTATGTTGTGGGTTGCAGGACATATGGCACAGATGGGAAAAAAGAACTTGACACTTTTCCAAGCATTGCGGAAGGAGAATGCGCAGAAGGCGGCGAAGGCTAGAGCTGTTGGGAGCAGTGAGGTTCCAAACCTGCAAGAATCGTTAGTAGACGTGCATGTGCATGGTAGGACTAAGAGGAAGGCAGAGTTGCGGGCTAGGCCTGGCAAAGGAAAGGACGTGAAGAAGGTGCGGGCCACCTTGATGGGGCCGGGATCGTCAAGCGGAGGGAAGGGACCGGAGGCTGGATTGATTGAGCTTCCAGAGACAACTGTGCGAAAGGATATCGATATCAATATGCCGAAATCGTTGATCGATTCGATTGATAATATGGAGCCGAACGCTTTGGTGAAGGCTATGGTCGAATTTAGCAGCAAAACGCTGATACTGAGTCGGCATGTTGGATCTTTATATCAAAGAGAGCTGAAGGAGGGGAGTCAGACGAAGGTCGAAGAATTACAGGAAAAGGTGGACAAGCATGCGAAGGAAAAAGAAGCCTGGAAGAAGGGGAAAGAGGAATGGGAAGAAGAAAGGAAGAGACTGGCTACCTGGAGAGTGCGCTGCCTAGATTCAGAGGAGAAGTTGAAGGGCCGGGCAGACCTGGAGGCCGACTATGATGAGATGAAAGAAAAACATGATGGGTTGGAGGTGGAGATGAAGGATTTAAAGAGCTGTATTATCCAAGAGCATATAAACGACTTTCAGAAGGGTTTGCGGCAAGCGGCTTTCTTCTATAAGGATGTTGATGTTAATGATGAGAGGTTTGATGTAAACAAGGATGTGGTTGATGATGTGCTTGTGGATGAGCTGGAATCTAATCTCGAGGGGGATGCGGGGGCGGAGGAGGCGGATGCGAACGTTGATGGCGCAGTTGCGAAGGATGTTGACCAAGAGGCGACTTAGAACTGTTATTTTAATACTTCCAATTTGATATTGATTCTAAGTTTGTAATAAATCGTACACTAATTACTTTTGTGCTAATGTGACGAATGCTTTGTGTATGCTATGTTGTTTGTTTGATATCGATAACTTGCGTTATAGCGGCGCGTTTGTGGTATGATATAATCGTGAGTGGGAGTTTGATGTATGTAGTGTTTGCTTTAGAGTGTTTAATTCGATAAAGAAGTGTTTTGGTTTGCGAATGCGATTTTACATTAAGGGTGTTCGACCCAGGCCGCTTACTTGTGGTAAGGGTGGGGAACTAAAACGAATTAACATCAAGTTAAGGGTGTTCGATCCAGGCCGCTTACTTGTGATAAGGGTGGGGAACTTAAACGAATTAACATCAAGTTAAGGGTGTTCGATCCAAACTGCTTACTTGTGATAAGGGTGGGGAACTTAAGCGAATTAACATCAAGTTAAGGGTGTTCGACCCAGGCCGCTTACTTGTGATAAGGGTGGGGAACTTAAAGCGTGTTAGAAGTAAGGTAAGGAGTAGTCGTGAGGTGAAGAACCCTTTGTTTTATTCATGAAATTTGGGGTGCCTCAATAAAACCTCCCTGGCCAAAACCCTCCTTAGGGAAAAATGACCAAGTGAGAAAAAAGAGTACACCCAGGGTTACAAGTATGTGCTATAATACATGTCTTTAACTAAAGTAAAACTTGAAATGGGACACATTCCATGTATTGGGTATTTCTTCCCCCGATAATTGCTCAAGCCTACACGCTCCTCCTCCAGCATCTTCACGTATTCGGTATGGGCCGTCCCAATTGGCGGAGAACTTGCCATCCTTCTTTCTTGCACTGCTGGCCATTCTCCAAACTAAGTCCCCCTTTGCGAACGATCTTGGGCATAGGTTCACATTATATTTTCTGGCCACTCGCTGTTTGGCAGCTAAGTTGCGTATTTGGGTTTTTTCTCTTAACTCGGGTAGGAGGTCGAGGTGGGTGATCATGTTTTGATGATTTTGGACTAGGTCGTATAGTTCTCGGCGCAGAGATGGTTCACCAATTTCAACGGGTATCATGGCGTCTGCGCCGTATACTAGGCTGAATGGAGATTCATTTGTTGCTGATTGAGGGGTACACTTGTAGGCCCATAGCACTTCCACTAATTCTTCTGGCCATCGGTCCTTGGCGTTGTCCAACCGTTTACGCAGTTCTACTAGTATAACTTTGTTTGCTGCCTTGGCCTGTTCGTTGGTTTGTGGGTGTTCAACAGAGCTGGTTACATGTTTGATACCTAGGCTGGTATAGAATTTAGCAAGTTCTTTGTCTATAAACTGTCGGCCATTGTCGGTGATGATCGTATGTGGGATGCCATACCGGCATATAATGTCCTTCCATTCCCCACTTTGTGAAGGGCCACGGGGATAGTATAAAGTGAAGCTACTCTTGTTTCTGGTGGATAAGGTTGCCATGTTTCTGGCATGGTATGCATTTTTTGACGAAGTCGTGGCAGTCTGCCTCCATGGTCGGCCAGAAGTAACCGACGCGAAGGACTCTAGTAGTCATGGTGCATACGTCGGAATGATAGCCGCATATGCCTTCATGTAACTCTTTAATGATGTACTGAGCTTGTTCTGCAATCACGCATTTGAGAAGTGGTTGGCCGTATCCGCGTTTGTACAGGTCATCGCCTATCATCGTGTACCTAGCGGCTTTAGTTCTCCAAGTCCTGTCAGCATCAGGTGGGGGGTTACCGGTTTGGAGGTTTTGGATGTAAGGAGTTGTCCAATTGTCGGCTTGGTGTTGGGTTAGGGTATGGCAAGTATTTGTGATGGAGGGGGTGGATAGCGTTTGCTGCAATAGTGATCGGTGGCGGTGTTTTAACTTGGTGCTGGCTAGTTTTGACAATATGTCGGCTTTGATGTTTTTGGATCTGGGAATGTGTTGGATGCAGACTTGTTCAAAGGCGGACTTGACGACTTTCCAGACCAGATGATAGTATTGTAGGAGGGTAGGGTCTTTGATCTGGAACTCGTCATTTAAATGGCCGACGGTAAGCTTAGAATCGGTTTTGCACGTTAGTGACTTGACACCAACCTCGCGGGCCAAGGATAAGCCGGCGAGGATGGCTTCGTACTCAGCTTGGTTGTTAGACGTCTTGAAGGCGAAATGGAGGGATTTTTTGATGAGGATATCGTTGGGGCCTTCTAGTACGATGCCGGCACCTGTCCCTTTGGGTTTGACGAACCATCAACATAAAGTGTCCATTGGTCCTCTTCAGGAGTTCGTTGGAGATCATTGACAAAGTCTAGAAGGCATTAAGCTTTGATGAGGCCGTGAGGTTCGTAGTGGATGTTGAATTGGGATAACTCAATGGCCCAGGACGGCATCCGCCCCACAAGGTCTGGTTTCTGCAATATCTTCTAGATCGAATAGTCAGTTTTGACGATGATGATATGGTTTTGGAAATACGGGCGTAGGCGTCGGGCTGCGTGTACCAGGGATAGGGCTAATTTTTCCACCATCTGGTATCTGGTTTCGCGATCTTGCAAAGTTTTGCTGATGAAGTAAACAGGATGTTGGGTGTCGCTGACATCTTGAACCAGCGCGACGCTTACGGTGTGATCTGTGGCGGTGATGTAGACCAATAAGGGTTGATGAGTATCTGGTTTATGGAGGATGGGTGGTGAGGTGAGGGTGGTTTTTAGCTTTTGAAATACTTGTTCACAATTATCATTCCACGTGAACTTGACAGAGTTTTTGAGTAGCTGAATGATAGGTTGGGTTTGTTCGGCTAGTTTGGGAAGGAAGCGGGAGATGGCAGTGAGGCGGCCTATGAGGCGTTGTACTTCTTTGATGCTGGCGGGGCTTCGCATTTCAATGATCGCGTTGCACTTTTCAGGGTTAGCCTCTATGCCGCGCTGGGTTAGCATGAATCCAAGGATTTTTCCGCGGTCGACACCGAAAACGCATTTGTCGGAGTTGAGACGAAGGTTGTACTATCTTAACGCAGAGAAGACTGTTGATAGGTCCTGAACGTGCTGGTGATGGCTTGGGAATTTGACAACCATGTTGTCAACGTATACTTCGAATATACTATTATTATATATAAATTTAATCATCAGTTCATTAGTTCATTTTATGCATTTATTTGATTACATAAAAATAATCCCTTACAATATTTATCTACTAAATACTTCTACTAATATCTCCCGATATTGACAGGTTTCGAATATCACATAATAAGTTGGTGATGGAAATAAATGCTTCCATAAATAATTTTGAATTGTCATTGTTTTTCTTTTTACAAAAACGTGTGAAATTTACATAAATAGGAATTCTTTTAGAACATTGTAATAATTTTTTTTGAAAATTTGTGAAATTAAGTGGTATCATCAAAAAACTAATTCGTAGTTGACGACGTAATATCGTAACGAAGAAAAATTCGTATTCAACATTTTGGATAAGTTTGTATGAAATTGATTGTTAAGTTAGGTGGATAATGATGACCTACAAAGTTTAGTACAATATTTAGAAAATAAAAGTTATTTATTTTAAATAATAATCATAATACTAATAAAAAATATAGGATTTTTTTTACATATTTTATATTCTTACTTTATTCTATTCTTACTTTATTCTAAATTAACTGTTAAAATTAGAAGAGTTCTACAATAATATTGTTAAGATACACATTCAATATTTTTAGTTTGTTCTTAATTATTTTTTAAAATAAAAAAATAAAAATAAATATCAAAACACTAAAAATAATTATAGTGTAATTATTATCTTTTATGTAACCACCATTATTTATATATATATATATATATATATATATATATATATATATATATATATTCAAACACACGAGAAACGTACCTTTGAAGGACATAGTGCATGGTCCCCCAAAATTTTTATATCTACATAATTTAATTAATATATAATTTTAAATATATATTTAAAAATTGATATTTTGAATATATTTGATATTTTAAATTTTTTATATATCTATATTTAATATATTTCTATTCTTTTTTTGTTTTTTACATTTTCAATTTTACCTTTTTAATATTTTTTAAAATAAAACTAATTATTTTATTAACATTATCTTTTAAGTGATCACTTATTTAATTTAATATTTTTTTATTTGACTATTTTTATTTAAAATTTAACCATTATAAATGAAAATTAATTATAGTAAAATTATAAAAATTATTTGTATTTATTTTATAATTATAATGATAACAATAATTATAATTTTATTACTTTTTATTATCTTAAAAAAAGTAAATACAATGTTTTTACCGCTTTATATAAATATTTTGAAATTACTCTTTTGATTTTTATTTTCGTTCAAAAATGTGAAGTTAGTTCTCCAGTTATTTTTAGTTCCAATTTGATCTCGATTTTTGAAAAAATGATGCAATTTGGTTATTTTTCGTTAAATTTTTTGAATCAGATCAAGATTTTTTAATCAAAATTGAAGTTGTGAATAATGATGATTTGCTTTGTTGGTATAAATGACATAATTTTAGAGTCAGTCATGGTGAAAAATTCTTGCTCCGCTTCAAGAAATTTAACAAAAATAACCAAATTGCATCAATTTTTTAAAAATCGAACCAAATCTACTATATATCTAAGAACTTCTTAGTATAGGTAAATTACTGAAATAGACATTCTATTTAATTGACATGTGTCTAAAATTGAGGTTATATTTGTCTTTTTGGTGTAGTGGTGTTTTGCCGCTGAAACACTTTAATTGCTGATTGATATTGGCTGACAGCAGGATCTTTCTTCTCCAAAGCAATCAACTTCGTCGAGGTCATTTTCTTTTTTCTTCTCCTGTTTTCCTTCTTCTTCTTGTTCAATCCTTCTTCTTTCTCATACCAACTTAAGTTTTTTTTCCTATTTGTTGTTGTTGAAGGTTGACGGGAGTTTTGGTTGGTGTAGGTAATTTTTTCTTCTATTTCTTAATTTTATTTTTTTTCTTCTTTCTGCTTCTTACTCTGCTATTTTTTTTTTTACTTTGTGTTGATTGTTCTTCGTGAAAGATTTAATTTTTGCAATGTTTTTCGTCTTGAAGAAAAGGTTGATTTTTTTAGAAGGTATTTTTTAACAAAATCTTGAACATGTTTTGTTGTTGTTGATAGTGTTGTTCTATTTATTTTTTTATACTTGGTAGATCTATTATTGTGGGTTGAAGAAAATGTTCAAGTTTTCGTTTTTAAAAGGAATATTTGAACAAAAAGAATGAGTGAGGATGATGATGTTTTTGTTAATGGTCTTCTTTTGTATTTTTTTTTCGTCTATTTGTGGTTTGTTGTTGAGATCTCTTTGTTGTTGTTGAGATATGTTTAAAGGTTATGTTTTTGTAACTTTTTTCTGTTAAATATGTTGTAGCAATGGGTTAGTCTTTTATTGAAAGCCATGTTCAGATTTCTCTGTTGTTTTTTATGGTTTTAATTTTTTTTAATTCTTATGTGCTCCTTCTTCTTTTTTCATGAAAGGTTTAATTTTTTTGTGATTGTTGTTGTTGAAGGTTTACAGAAGTTGTGGATATTTTTTCTTTTGTTTTTCTTCTTCTTCTTCTTCTTCCGTCTTCTTTCTTCGTCGATCCTTTTTATTTTTTCTTCTTCATGTGAAGTTATATTTTTTTTAACTTCCTGTTTATTGTTTTTCATGCATAACAGAACGTTTGGTTCATCAAGAAGGTTAGTTTTTTCTATTCTTCTTCCTTTTTTCTTCCTTTTCTTCTTCTTTGTGGATCCTTCTTCTTTCTTTTTCTTCATACTCAGTTATTTTTTCTTTACTTTGTGTTCTGTTATTTTTTTTTACTTTGTGTTGACTGTTCTTTATGAAAGGTTTGATTTTTTTTTTCAGATTGAAGTGCTAGAACGTTGAGGAAAGGAAAATAAGGCTTATGGATAAGGATCTAAGGCCCTTTTGCAAATCAATTGGACTTTTGCTAAGCGTAGCATTTGTAATGGCGCCAACACTATAGAGGACGTGATTTAGTTTTCTTTTCAAAATGAAAAAATTATCGAGGAGGCTTCTAGCCACGACTGAAATTCTATATTTTGTGGTGCTTTTGTGGAATGAACTCGCAAACGATCCCTCCTTTCTCTCCTACTCATATTTTTGAAGCCCATGATTTATTTATTTTTCCTTTGGCTTTTATTTGTTAAGGTTTTGTTCTCCTTAATCAACTGATTGTTTTGTTTCCATTTCTTACGATTATTTTGTTTCCATCTCCTATTACCGTATTTTCGTGGATCTATCAAATGGGTTTGCGGTTTGTTTTTATTTTTGTGTATTTGTTTATTATATTGATGGTTGGTTTGCTTTGTTGCTTTTGTTATTAAGGTTTTGTTTTCTTTCATGAGATGATTGTTGTTAAAGTTTGCTTTAGCTTTTACTGTTAAGGTTTGCTTTAGCTTTTACTATTAAGGTTTGCTTTGGCTTTTGTTGTTAAGGTTTTGTTTTCTATCTTGATGTTTCTATTTGTTTTGTATCTTGAATATGTTTTTGTAATCCAAAAAAGCCTTTCCATGTGAATGTGTATCTAATGTTTTTCCTTTCTTTGTCCTTATGAAACCTTAGGGAGCATAATCCTTGATCTGTGTGTTTGGAGTTGCTGAAGGTTTACTATAAGTTTCCCTCCTCCATATTTTTCTTTCATGGTTTTAAATTGAAATCACTCTAAATTCATATATATTCTTAATATGTATGAATGCAATGATAGATATACTCTAAAAAGATCCCAAAAATTCTTTATTACTAATGTTAACACTCTTACTTTCTGAAATAAGTCTTTGTGGCATAAATAGAGGGGAAGGTTCAGCAAGGTGATGGAGACATTCAATTACTTTGGTATTGAGCTCATGGATACTAATCTCACTACTACATAAGGAGCATTTATGATTACAGGTGATTCTGAAAATGATAATAATCAAGACTATTTTTTACTACAGTTATTTATCAAATTCATAAGAAACTTAAAGATGAGATGTGATTCATCTTTTCACTACTATGAATATGTAGGTGTTCATGCTTACTTGACAAAGTTAACAATGTGATAAAATAATATTCATCCTATAAGAAATTGCTCCTGATTTTGATCAATTTTACTTTGGAAGTTTCATAATGTTTGAAAAGTATAAACACTCATGTATGTTTTTCTTTGAAAGATATTGAGTACTTCATACAATTCCATCAAATTATATGTTTGATTGAAAGAACTTTATTCACAGGCAAGCAGGAAGAAGAGCAGATCCCTCCATGAACAAATTATTTTTTCCTGCACAAAGGTACAAAATATAAATGTGTCACTTATGTTTATCTACATCTTCAGGTTTTATGGAAATTGACTAAATTTAATGGCAGTAAGAACTACAACTATTGAATAGAAATGCAAACTGGAGAGACAATTCTCTGAACTAATAATGGTTAGTAAATATGTTCGTAAATTATAGTTGTATTTTACCATTTTACTTATATGATATCAATCTTAAACTTTGAATGTTACATTTTTATTAGGCAATTGATGAGGAGCAAAATGAAGTTATCTCTTTGTACGTCTAATGATTTGGCTTGACAAAAAGGTTATCTTGAAGAAAATTTAAAACTCGCTAATGATTTGAAAGTAAGTATAGTTTCATGATGATATCAGTATTTTATTATTCTCTTTTCATTTTTTATTGTTTTGTTGCTACTTTTATAGCTATTTTTTATTGGTAGACATGGTTATTGACGTCAATTAATGACTTTCGTTTTTTATTTGAATTCATTTTAGAATGGACCCCAAACTTAATTTTTTCCCATATAGGGACTTGCTGTTATAACTTCATATGATGATTGCAGGTATAAATGACTATTAATATTAATGACCGAGATGATACACATTCATCATTGTGGTTGTAATTGTTTTGTTGCTGCTCTTGATAATATTGTAACCTTACTTTCCAAATAAAACCAAGTGTTACAGTTGAAAGTTGTTGCATACCACTTTGTTCAAATTTTCGTACTCTCAAACTTTCTTCTCTTGGTTTAGAAATCCTTTGTGCTATAATGGTCGTGATATCTTTAATCTATATCTGGAATTGTGATTATGATGAATTATGAAATTTATTTGTATGACGGGATTGGTGGAGAACAATCAATACAATATCTAGTAAAATTGGAAGTGATTTCTTTGTCAGGATTTCTTAATTAGCTTCTAACATTTTCATAAGGTGTTATTTTATTTCACTTGACCAATATTGCAGCAGTCATGTAAATGGATTATCAACATGTATTATGAATATTGGTGCTCACGTGACGTCATTTATATTCATTGAGATAAATGAAACTTATTTTATATTGTATTCTATTAGTTATTCATTGAGATGAATGAAATTTATTTCGTTGATTAATAGTTAGAGGCTTTTTATTTTATATTCTATTAGATATTTCCTATAAACTTTTACTTCCCTCCTCTTCCACAATTAATGAATTTAGTATGTATAAAAAATTTGTAGTTTGGATTTGTTTTTGTATTTGTAATGTTACTGTGGAGGGGAGTTCGTTATATACTTATGTTTTTGCTCTGCACTTAGGTGTTTGTTATATTTCATTGTAAAATATTGGGTTTGTGAATTTCGATTTTTGTTACTGTAAATATTCATGTTCAAAATCTTTTATATCTTTAAAACTTTCATATTATATAAGTTATTGTTATTATTGTTATATCAATTTTTTTATTACAAATTAAAAGAAATAAATTCAGTTGAAAAAAACTAAAAGCAGTATCTTATATAACTACAAATAAATGCAATAAATTTAATACAACAAAGTAAAACAAAAGGTCTATTATTGTTGTTTATAATGAAATCGCAATAGGATTTCAAAAAACAAAAAAAAAACTTATCATATATTGCTTACGAGATCATATTGCACAAGATACATACGATTAACTATAACGATAAAAAAAAATATACAATTCATTTTAATATAGTATATAACTATTCATTTTATTATTATTTATAATAATTGTGCTATTAAATGTATAATACATCTCTCTTATTAATCAACCTTTCTATAATAAGTAATATTATAGAAGGTAAATGACTATTTAATTTAAATAATAATTAAAAATGTTCTTTTTATATCCTTTAATTAATTGATATTTCTATAATAAGTAATATTATACATTTTATAATTATACCTAATAATCATTTTAATAACTGTATAATACATTTCTTTTATTAATGGAATTTTCTACAATAGTGAATCTTATATAAGGTAAATTATTATTTTTATAACTATTAAATCGATCATAATATCACAGAAATATAATTCAAGCATTGAAAGTAAAATAAGTTTATTATAGTTAATCATAGTCACACTTCATAATAAATAACGTCAAATTTGAATAGAAGGATTTATAATTGATTTGCCCATACTTTATCATGAGAAGAACTATTTACAGTTAATTTCAATTAATTTCACAATACTTTATAATGGGACAAAAAAAAAACTACTTCAATGAAATAACCTACCTACAGTAAACAAATTAACACAAAATATTAGACTATCAGTGAACCAAATTAATAGACATACTAAACCAAGTTAATAGACATAGTGAGTATAATATAGAAAATTGATTCACCAAATCTAAAAAGGTCTCTACGAAATCAAACTGCAGAGGTATTGAAAAGACACCTAATAAGTATTACTTGCCGCCAAAATCAAACCCTTCTTATTGATTCTGAAAATGTAATGATTTGATCACTGTGAAATAAGTTTTCTTCATAAAGCTTATTTAATCTATGTGAAATATTAATTATATTAATAATTAATTAGAATAATTAATAGTTAAGTGTTGTTAAACATTAAAAATTAATCATCAATTATACAATACAAAATAACTAACAATAATATATCATTTCATGTTAATTATACGAAATATATTTTTCTTAATATAAATTGATTATTTTCAATTAACAAGAATCTATATTTAAATATAAAAAATAACTAACAAAAATATATCATCAATTAACACAGATCTATATTTAAATATAAAAAATAACTAACAAAAATATATCATTTCATGTTAATTATAGAAAATATATTTTTTCTAATATAAACTGATTATTTTCAATTAACACATATATATATATATATATATATATATTTAAATATAAAAAATAACTAACAAATACTATTACAAAAACATACACTACCAAAAAAATTCATATTGCCTACCAATTTTGTTTTGAAAATCTTTCCGTAAGAAATACTTACAAATTTTGTTGTGAAAAAAATTTGCAAGAAATTTCTACCAATTTTTTTGCAAAATATGTTGTATAAAACACTTTTTGCAACAAATTTTATAGGAAATACTTGCAAATTTTATAATTTTGTCAGAAATTATTACCCATGGACGAATTACCTGCCAATTAAAATTCTTAGAAAAAATGGTAGAAAAAAGTATTTTCTTGAAATTTTTTCAAAAGTTTGTAAGAAATATTCTATGTAATATGAGAATTTTTAATAATAATATTACAATGTCATATTTAAATATTAGTTACTTAATCACATTATTGTTACTATATTGAATAATTTAGCTAATATAAATTTATTATTGTCAATAACCAAAATGATTACTTAAATAATATATTTATCACTCATGAATATACATTATATTTTAATATAATATACATGTGCTTATATGTGTTTTTATTTAAAATTTTTAACATAAATTTTATCTGTTATATATTCTGTATGGAACCATATAACACAATATGCCTACATTTTACTTTAATAATGACATGTGGATATGCATTTTATTCTGATGTAATATACATGTGTTTATATCTACATGTATTCCTATTTAAAAATTTTAACATCAATTTCACATTATATATATTTTGTACATGACCATATAACACCATATGCTTTTATTTTACTTTAATAATAATTTGTGCATATACATTTTATTCTAATATAGCATATACAGTACGCATCTTATTTTAATATAACATGCAATATTTCTTTTTAAAAATTTTAACATCAATTTTATATTATATTTCATTTATACAATACTATATTACATAATATATCTACATTTTATTTTAACAACGACCAATTATTATTACAAATTGTTATAGTTAAATAAATTAATAATATATTTAAACAATAAAATTAATCATTATATAATTAAACCAATAACAATAATAATTATTCAAATCACTAATTTATATAACAATAAAATCTGTTTTAAATATTAAAAAATATAAAACGAAAAAAAACACGACCGTGCATCACAAACAATGTTGTTTTATTAAACTTCTAATCAAGTGTCATTTCTTAATCCAAACAAAATAACAATTTATCTCATCACAAATTGATGATTCCAAATAACTTAAAAACACATAACATATAACACATAATATATAGCAATAATTAATTATACGTAAATATATTATTATATCATTGTTAAATGAATCTTATTGTTAAATATATTTAAATTGGCAATTAAAACTTTACAAACTTTTAATTTAAATTATTGATTTATTAATAATAATATTAAAATCTGTTTTCTAAAAAAACAATTTAAAAACCAAAAAGACGATCCGTGCGTACGCACGGATCTCATCCTTGTTGAAACTAAAAAAAACTAGAAGACCAAGTTGACATTTTTAACAAAAAATGGACCAAAAGAGTAATTCAACCAAAATTTTGGCACCCCAAAATATTGGCATCCCCAAAATATTGGTCGAAGATCCGTCACCGAAACACACTAAATGTTTTTTCTTTTATTAAGTTTAATACATTGTAAGAGAATTATTCTTTTATTAAGTTTAATATATTACAAGAGAATTATTGAATGATGAGTGACAAAAAGTAATTAGTCAGCGATCAATTTATATACTAAATTATAAACTAAAAATAATTGGTAATTAAAATAATTTAAAGAAAGGATTCAGTTGACCAGTGCACTAGTTAAAAATAATTAATATTTGTTGTTAAATTTTATAAAAGTTTGTAATTGTGATATTAAAATAAATTTTGACCAGATCATCATTAATATAATTTTACTTTATTTACAGAACAAAAATACGTATAAATGTTGTACAATTGTAATTAATGTTTTATTTAATGCACATAAATAAAAAGTTAAAAAAGAATTAAATAATAAAATAACTATATTTTAATATTGTTAAAAATTAAGATATAATTAAATATAAAAGAATTAAATTAACAAAAAATAGTGTTAAATACATAAAAAGATTACAAAAAAGATATTACTTATAAATTTTGAATAATTTTATATTATTTTAATTAATGAAGTTATTTATTCCAATTTTCAACCTAAAAATAGTATAATTAAGGATCATTAATTACATCTTAACATATGTTTTTAGTTACTGATATTTTGGCTACTAAAGAGATTAGTCTTTAAGTTGATATCTAATTAAGAAATTGATCTCTAAACATATTTTTATCATCAAAATTGGTCCCTTATTTAAGAGTGTTGTTACGATATATAAATAACCTGATATATTTTGTAGTTATATTTTGTAGTTGCTTTTGAAAAAAATAGAGTTTATTTCTAATATATTATTACTATTATTACTAAGATCTTTATAGGAACCATTCTAACCACTCTTAAGTGTAAAAAAATGATTTACAAAAATTATAATTTTAATTTTACGATAATTAATGATAGAATATAGGCATTCAATTTAATTAAAAATAATTATACTAAAAATCTTATCGTTACAACGTGAGAAATGTGTTACAGCAAGGTTGATAAAAAAAAAAGGTTATAGAATCTTTTACCTTGTGTTTGAATGAAGCATTTTAACAATTTTAAGAAATTGAAATGCATTGCATTTAAAATTCTGGCAATTGAATTTCCTTCATTTTTTAAATAATCTGTTTGTATAGAGTAATCGAAATACCTTACATTTCAATTTCTTGTTTGGATAAAATAATTGAATTTTTCTTATGAGATAAAATTTCATTTTAATAATACTTATTTTAATATATAAATTTTGAAATTAAATTTAACAAATATAATTGTCAACTTAAAATATTTAAATTCGGTCAAATTAAAGTTTTCGACTCGGCTCGACCTGTCTACATCGTCGAGCTCGTCTAGTTCGTCAAGTCAGTCCAGCCCGACCTGTTAAGGTCGTCAGGCCAATCAGCCCCGTTTGGATCACTGGGCCGGTCAAACCTATTAGGATAGTCAGGCAGATAGGCACGTTTGAATCGTCGGGTTGGTCAGGTCCATTTGGGTCGTTGGACTGATCACGCCCGTTTGGGTCGTTAGGCCGGTCGGGCTCGTTAAGGTCGTCGATCCAGCCCGCCCGACCTGTCTTGGTTGTGGAGCCCGCCACCCTGTCTTGGTTGTTGAGCTTGCCCGACCCGTTTGAGTTGTCGTGCCCATCCGGCCCGTGTGGGTCTTCAAGTTTGCCCAACCCTTCTTGATCATCGGCCTGTTTGGGTCATTTGACCCACCTACCCGTTTGGGTCGTTTATCCCGTTTTGGTAGTCAATCTTGCCCAACCCGCCTTGATCGTCGGCTCACTTGACCCGTCTTTGTCGTCAGGCCTGTTTTGATCGTCAGGTAGGACCGGCCCGTGTATGTCGTTGGGCTGGCTGACTCGTCTTGGTCATCTGAACCAAATTGGCACCTCTGATCTTAAACAATGAGAAATTTAAAAAATTGTGAAATTTCAATTTCCTTCCTTTTTAAGTGAATTTCAAATTTTACTATTTTAGTGATTTGAATTACCTTATTAAAATTACTCAATTTCAATTCCCTTCTAATTTCTTCATTCAAACAAGTTATTTTACTTAGAAAAAATTCAAATTTTTCAAATAAATAAATTACCATATTAAATTGCCTCGTCCAAACACACCCTTAAATTCTTTTAAATTTTTTTCTTGAGTCTCCATAAATAAATTTCTTGTTCAACATTACATATGGACATATATCATGTTAAAATTTACTTAGAAATCGCATATGATGTGAATACATGTCATGCTTCAGTAAAGAATATGATGTGAATACATGTCATGCTTCAGTAAAGAATCAAGACAATGTTACTTTTCCAACATTTATAAAGATAAAGGATTACAATTTTAAAACAGTTAAAATAAAAATGAATTGAATTTTAAAAGGATCGCGTCTTGTACACACATCAGAAAAAACTGCAGTCCTTAATTATAAAAATATTAATTTATGTGAAGGAAAATAAATAATTGAGTGAGAACAAAAATAGTTAAAAATCTTAAATGTCGCATTTATTATAGAAAAAAATAGAATAGTAAAACCCGATTTTATTTCATTTGTTTTTTTATTTTGCGTGAAAGAAAAGTAAAATGTGAAAGATAGAGAGAAGGAACAAAGAGACAAAATTTTGAAACACCTCAATTAATTGAAACGCTCAAAGCGCGAGTACCGCATCTTGACGTAGTCGAGCGCGTAGGCATAGATTTCGAGGATGCTCGATTGTGACGTGGAAAGGATTTTTCCACAGATTCCCCTTTCACACTGGATAGACCACGAGCTCGCCACACGCCCGTACTTGTAACAAATCTCAGCCCTCCACGTGTCTGTCAATCGAACGGTTGAAAAAAATTTTGAATTCCCAGAATACCCCTTTTCTCTACTACTTATATCACCCTTGCCCCTTCCTCGTTGCTTCACACAAACCTTGCCGCAACTGCAATTATCTTTTCATTTCTCTTCATTTTCCTCCCAAATGGCCCTTTCTTGTTCTAAAGTTTTGACCTTTTCTCTCTCAAATGTTGTGGGTGGTGATGATGCTAAGAAGAAGCTATCCCTTTGTTCTTCTTCTTCTTTGAGTGTTTCTGTTAACGGTGGTGGGAGCAGGAACATGAGAGTGTGTGCTGCTGCTTCAAACGCACCAGCACCACTCACTGGGGTGATATTTGAACCCTTTCAGGAGCTGAAGAAGGATTATCTTGCTGTCCCAATTGCACCGAATGTCTCCTTGTCTCGCCAAAACTATTCAGATGAGGCTGAAGCTGCAATCAACGAACAGATCAAGTATGTTTCTATTCATTCTATAATATTTTATAACCTTGTTTTATATTGTGGTTTCTTGGTTGGAATTTGTGAGAGTTAGAGATCCATTTTTTACACTATAGAAGGGTTGTATTTGATGTATTTCTAGTGGGTTTTTTTAACTTTCATTTTTAACAGACTTTGATGGAATTTTATTCGTGACTTTTTTGCCGATTTCAAACATGAATTAGAGTTCGGGTTAATAATCTACGTAAAATTATGAGTACAGTTTTAGTTTTATTTGTAGCAAAGCACTTACATATTTTTTTTAGTTTTAAATACATATTTGTTTATGTTTAACTGTTTCCTATATTTTTACTGGAAAGTGCTTTTTCATGAGCACCTAAACTCCTGCATCTTTTTAAGGGTAAAGGAAAAACGTGTCTTTGCTAATTGCAGTTTGTGTTAAATCTGCTTTGATTTTATATTTTTAAGTTGATGAATAAGGTTTCTGTAATGGATATTAAGTTTAGATTTCAGAAAAGAATAAAATCATATATTATAAATAATTGAAATACCAAATTCATTAATTTCATATATAGATACAAATATCAGATTTAACAAAGTATATATAAATTGGAAACACAATTTTTCATCATTTACTTTTAACTTTAGGCTTGATATCATACTCTCCTTTCATCTATTTATTTATGGTTAATTGTTTATTTATTTTATAATAAAAAGTCTTTATGCTAATAGTTATTTTGTCTCTCAACTCTGGATACAGTGTGGAATACAATGTTTCCTATGTGTATCATTCCTTGTTTGCCTACTTCGACAGAGATAACATAGCTCTCAAGGGACTTGCCAAGTAATCAACTCTAAACCAGTGTCATATTTCTATGATGTTATTTACTCTATTTCTCAGAAAGGATTTTAATAGGGTGCTGTTTTGTGGAGAGCAGGTTCTTCAAGGAATCAAGTGAAGAAGAAAGAGAGCATGCTGAAAAGCTTATAAAGTATCAGGTTGGTGTGTTACTTTTGAACAGCTCTTGCAAGCCTTGGACAAATACCACTAAAGTTTGATTTTGCAAGGGCTAAGGATTATTATATGTATACAGTCAACTAATTATATACTTTTAAACTAGTTATATCTATAATCAGTTTTATCATTCATGAAAATTTATTGTACGACTTCATTATAGTTTCAGGATCTGAGTCTTGTTAATGAACAAATTTAAGCTTTGTTGCCTTTTGAATCAACAAGGTTTAACACAATTATGACATGTTTGTTCTTATGAAACTATAAGCTTGTGTTTTGGTCAATTTAGTTCAACTTGTATACAAACATGTCCTTAAGAGATAAGTTAGTAAGCATATGGGGTTTTAATTCAAGATCATGTGTCTGAAAGAAAAACTTGCACAGAAGTAATATTCGCTTCAGTTGGAATAAAATGGGTTTGTTAAGCTTTTTTGGGGTTTGATTCTTCATTACATATATTAGAATAATATATCAGAATAATATCATCATCAATCTTTATATCATTTGAATAATATCAGTAGTGTAAACACAAAATACAGAGCTAGACTTTATAGCTTAGACTTAATGACAAACATAACTCTTATTTTCTTAGAACATTCGTGGTGGACGAGTGGTGCTGCATCCCATTACAAGTCCTCCCTCAGAATTTGAGCATCCAGAAAAAGGGGATGCCTTGTATGGTGAGTTTTCTGTTGTTAGTCAAACTTTTGTTTTAAATTTCTTGATCATGTTTTCTGTTTGCATCTTCACACACTAGTGTTGCACATTTTTATTTATAATGGTGTTATGTTCAAACCAGTATGGTAACTTGCTTTTCCATCTTTGGTTTCTTGGTTGATTCAGCAATGGAGCTAGCTTTGTCTTTGGAGAAGTTGACAAATGAGAAACTCCTATATGTTCATAGTGTAATGCCTCTTTGCCTCTTAGCTTTGGAATGAATGTGTTTGTAACGAAATCATAGATTACCTATAGTTCATACTGCTAAATGACCAATCAATCTTCGTTGTGTTTATTTGTTATTGCTTATCTAGTACCTTGTTTAATGACCTCCTGTGTTTTTCTTAAACAATATAGGTGGCAGATCGTAACAATGATGCTCAATTGGCAGACTTCATTGAGAGTGAGTTTCTGAATGAGCAGGTAAAAACTTTACAAAATAGTATGCAGTTGAATTCGTATTATGGTTGAATATCACTAAACTGCAAGACCCTTTGATCATTATATGTAATATAAAAAAACCATTTCTGGGTTTGTAACATCTTGGTTTTCCATTGCACAGGTTGAATCAATTAAGAAGATTGCAGAATATGTGACTCAACTGAGATTAGTTGGAAAGGGTCATGGTATGCATATATTATCTTCAGCTACTAGCATGTTTCTTGTACTTTTGTTTGGTTCACTAACAAACAAGCATGTACCTATTATGCATTCATTACTCTGTTTATATTCTCCTTTCTTTTTAATAGAATAAATGTTGTTGCTGCTGCTTCTTGCAGGTGTTTGGCACTTTGATCAGAGGCTTCTTCATGATTGAGATGGTGTATAATCTTGGAAGGCTTGTTTTCTGCATTTGGTCGTATGTGAAGCTTATGTGGTGTTCTATGTTTGTAGGGTAGGGAATAAGTGTGTGTTTCTTGTAGGTAGTAGCGATATGGGATCTTTGTGTATTATATAGTTGGGGGTAGTGTCAATCTCAAATGTTTGTAGCGTGTGCACTTGTTTTGCTAGAAATAAAAATGACGTTCATGCTTTCTGGTGGAATTGTTTGATGCCTGGAACATTATTCCACTTTTAGCTTATATATATATATA
>Ga0214543_1006970_pt1 | contig 19739 bp, 9 predicted proteins | sample CNSS2metaG_FD_160094 | JGI IMG/M metagenome (GOLD analysis project Ga0214543, IMG submission 160094) | Root nodule microbial communities from cowpea collected in UCLA plant growth center, Los Angeles, California, USA - CNSS2 | ecosystem: Host-associated > Plants > Roots > Nodule | place: USA...
ATTTTAGCACATTAAGAATTACATAATACTTGTCTTTTCCAATTATACAAGAATTTGAAATGTTAATGCAAGAGTCCATAAAAGAAGTAATTAATATACACAAGTGCAAGTTTTTTTTCTTTTTTTTAATTTTATGCGGGCTTGCGGGCCGGCCCGCGCGGGCCGCAGGCTAGCCCGTGCGGCCGCGGGCCTATGCGGGCCGAGCCCGCGCGGGCCTGCGGGCTCACTATCCTGGCCCGCCCCGCGTTTTTTATGCGGGCCTGCGGGCCGGGCCTGCGGGCCAGGCCCTAATTGCCATCCCTATATATATATATATATATATAATTCTAATTTATATCAAAACTAACGATACTTATGCTCATGTATCTATGTTTTTTAAGTATAATAGGAACATCTATATTACACCAAATTATAAAGTTTATGGTGTAAAATCGTGTACGAAGAAAAGCAAGGTGTTCTCAATAATAAAATAACAACAGTGATGAATACACCAAAAGTAACTCAGTAACAATAAACAAAATTGTCGCAACTGAGATCGCGACGGGACGACGCCCGTCTTAAGACAGTAACCTCTTTAATTAAGTGTGCAAGGTAGAATTTTGATGTTTAGAATATTTGTTATTCCCAAAAAATTAAACAAAATAAAAAAAAACATACAAAAATATTAAAGATTAAAACAAAATTATTTTTTTATTTTTTTGGCCCGACGAGGATTATATCTCGCTCCTACGTATTTCCATTTGGAAAATCAAGGATAACGTAGTTCTTTGTAAAAATATTTGTTGTTTGATATTATTTTTATTTCTTTAAATTTTAATATATATATATATATATATATATATATATATATATATATATATATATATTAATATCAAGAGAACCGAGATTCTACATGATAAAAGATTTAGTTATCAAGCAAATATGAGATTTGACATGATATTTAAAAATGATTTTATAATTTTTTATTTTTTTTATTTTTATTTTTTTTAAATTAAATGCCTATGAAGGAGTGTTTTGATTATCAAGCAAGTTTGAGAATTGACATGATATTCCATACTTATCTAAAAGAAATAATAATTTTTTATTTATTATTTTTATTTAATATTATCTTTTTTAGAGAGAATTAAAGCCTATGAAAGAAACATTTTTAATTGTCAAGATAAATGGCATTCAGATAAAATGAAAGAGAAGAGTTGAGCATATTAATGACAAACCCAAAATCATCTAACGTGCGAACCCCAAACACATTTAATCATACAACATGTCAATCGATCATACATTTGATATTATAAGAGAATATGAGCGGTACATGAATAACATTAGGAGCAGAGAGAGTTTACCTTTCAGGGACACGAATAGAGCAAAACTGACTGAAAGGATAGTAAGGTGACCCCCTTTTGTGTGTGTGCTCTAGTAATAAAAAAAAGAGGGGTTTTTCGAATATTTTTGTGTGTTCTGCATTGGAGAAGTTTTGTGCTTATATAGGCACCTTGGGGTACCACTGAAATCCTAGTCTTTAATTATAATAAAATATATGAGGAAGGAATTGGTCCCGATGAAACATATTATAGAAATTAAATGGTCGCATAATATACAGTGTATTGATTATCATTATTAACAAAATATTGCCTGTAATTACTAGAATAATATATTTTCCGGTATATGAAGATCCTGATCAAATTATAATTGATTCTAATTATTACCAGGAATATTTTCTTCCAATTATTAAAATCGTACCATTCTCTAAAAGCATTATTATCAGGAATATTTGCTTCTAATTATTAAAATAATATATTCTCTGATTAAAAAAACAATGAGACACATAAGCGTAAATGCAAGATATTTATTTAAATTATTATAAAAAATATATTGCTCCTTATATTATACCCTTCTCTAAAAACGGAAATTATAAAATGTCATTTTCTGACATGTCATGTGAAGAGTGTAAATAACAAACAATAGGGTGAAAATATGTATAAAAAATTTGGGCTCATGAAAAGGGTGTGACAATTAAAAACAAATTAGATTCTCCCTCCTCTTTTTTTTTCATGGTAGAATTAAAGTTAAAAAAATCTACCATCAATCAAAAACACATTTTTTATTTTATTTTATTTTATTATTATTTTTTTATTTATTTTTTTCTTTTTATTTTAACAAATACATTTACCCGGAGGAAATTTGGTGTTGACAACTGTCCCTCTTTACTTAGATTTGACTAGATAATATGAAAGTCAAATTTTCATATTATCATAGTAAAAGATAAGTAAAGATAAAAACACTAATTTCGTTCGGATTTCAAAAAGAAATATAGACGAAAAATAAAATAAGTGAAAAATAGTCAAACATATTTAAAGATAGACATGACCACACCCAAGGAGAGGGTCTCCATCCGAAAGAGAGGAACTCAGTGACCATTACCATGTAGAGGGTCCCGATGTGACATAAGAAATCCATGATCATTACCTCGTAGAGGGCCTGGATTTAAAGAGATCGATGACCATTGCCTCGCATAGGGCCTTGATGTACCAAAAGAAAATCTGAACTCGATCATTGCCTCGCAGAGGATCGATATACCAAAAGAAAACTTGAACTCGATCATTGCCTCACAGAGGGCCGATATACCAAAAGAAAACCTGAACTTGACCATTGCCTCGCAGAGGGCCAATATACAAAAAGAAGACTTGAACTCAACCATTGCCTCGTAGAGGGCCGATATAACAAAAGAAAACTTGAACTCGATCATTGCCTCGTAGAGGGCCGATATACCAAGAGAAAACCTGAACTCGACCATTGCCTCGTAGAGGGCCGATATACCAAAAGAAGACTTGAACTCGACCATTGCCTCGTAGAGGGCCAATATACCAAAAGAAGACTTGAACTCGACCATTGCCTCGCAGAGGGCGGATATACCAAAAGAAAACCTGGACTCGACCATTGCCTCGCAAAGGGCCTATATACCAAAAGAAAACCTAAACTCGACCACTGTCTCGCAATGGGCCGATATACCAAAAGAAAACCTAGACTCGACCATTGCTTCACAAAGGGCCGATATAACAAAAGAAAATTTGAACTCGACTATTGCCTCGTAGAGGGCCGATATACCAAAAGAAAACCTGAATCTGACCATTGCCTCGTAGAGGGCTGATATACCAAAAGAAAACCTGAACTCCACCATTGCCTCGTAGAGGGCCAATATACCAAAAGAAAATCTGAACTTGACCATTGCCTCGCAGAGGGCCGATATAGAAACAACAATTTGTAACCATTCAATAAAGAGGGTCCTAATATGAAATTTACATGTGAAAGTCAAATTGAATTTTTTGAATGCATGAATGAAAGAGACTCATATTTGTTCTTGACAAATCATGTGATAAGTGTATACTTGAATCTCTAGATGGACAAATAATATGAAACCCAAAAAGTTGCACCAGGTTATATACATGAAGCAAAATAGATGGCTCAGATGAATTGGTGTGGGAACCTTGTTTAGGGTAAAATATAATGTGTAAAAAATGATGGCAATGTGTGAATACTTTGACTAACATAGAAACAATGTGTAGAAACCTTGGCAAGGTGTAGAAACCTTGGCAAGGTGTAGAAACCTTGATTAACACAAAAACAAGGTGTGGAAACCTTGGCAACACAGAAGGGTGTAGAAACCTTGACTAATACCAAAAACAAGGTAAAACAAGGATTGAGGGCTAGACAAAGCTAGGCTTGATAGCTATACAAAACTGAGCTTGGTGGCCAGATAAACTGGACTTGGGCCAGACAAAGTTGGGCTTGAGGGCTAGACAAAGCTAGGCTTGGGATGGCTAGATGAAACAAGGCTTAAAGGCTAGACAAAGCTAGCTTAAGGTGGCCAGATAAAACTAGGCTTGAGGGGCCAGATAAAACTAGGCTTGAGGGGCCAGTACGAAATTGGGTTTGAGGGGCTAGATAAAACTAGGCTTCGGGTGGCCAGATAAACTAGGCTTGGAGGCTAGACAAAGCTAGGCTCGGGAGCTAGACAAAGCTAGGCTTGGGATGGCCAGATAAAACTAGGCTTGTGGGCTAGACAAAACTAGGCTTAGGGGCCAGTGTGAAACTGGGCTTGGGGGCTAGACAAAGTTAGGCTTGGGGTGACAAGATAAAACTGGGCTTGTGGTGGCCAGATGAATTGGGCTTAGGGCAGAAAAAGTTGGGCTTAAGGGTTAGACAAAACTAGGCTTGGGGTGGCCAGATAAAGATGGGCTTAAGGGGCCATTGCGAAACTGGGCTTAAGGGCTAGACCAAGCTAGGCTTGAGGTGGCCAGATAAAACTGGACTTGAGGGGCTAGTACGAAACTGGGCTTAAGGATATGTAGGTCATTCATATGAATGAAGAGGACCATCAACCCGAGAAATATTAAAGAAGCAAAATTTGTATCTTTCTCATTTTCTTCATTTTGAAACAGTAGGATTCGACAACCGTGCATGTGAATGAAGAGGGTTTTGATCCCAAAGTGACAAAAAAAAATTATTTCATAAAAAAGAACTATGATGCAGGATTATTAAAAGATATGTTATGTATTTTTCTTTTTGAGCATTTATATGATTGTGCATAAATATGCTAATATGATATGTGCATGAATATGTTTGAATGTATATGCTTTATTTTCTTTTTGAACCAAATACTATATAGAGCTTAATTTTGCTAACATGTGTTTGGATATTTTCTGTTTGATGATTGATGTGATATGTGTAGGAATGCATGCAGATGCTAACACATGTTATGAATTTTCTTTTTCTGAGTGCATGAATATGTTGATGCTTGTTATGAATTTTTTTTTTCTAACATTTACATGATATACGTATAAAAATGCTAACACATGCTATGTATTATTTTTTTTAACATTGATTATGATGTGTGATAATGTTGTTATGTTTATTTCGAGCATGCATGGTGAATGATAATGTTGGCATGACTTATGGATTTTCTTTTTTGAACACTAACAATATTAGTGTATGATGCACATGTTATGATCTTTTTTACATGAACAAAGTTTGAAACTTTGATGTATGAATTAATGTATGAATGCATGATGAAAGTTCCTTTGTTTGTTAATTTTTTTCTTTTCACAAAAATGAATGATGTATGTATGATTAGATATGAATTTATGCATGAAGCCTGCCCTCGTGTATTTTTTTCACCTTTTACATCGTATGAAACTTATTTCAATTGATCCCCAATTTGTTGTTATTTTTAGATATATGGAATCCTTCTGTTTTAATTTTTTTTTCTTTGAAAAACATTCCTTGGTCTTATCAGTTTATTGACAAACTCTTTTCTGTATCATTGCTTTTTGAAAACTATTTGAGTGGCATACATGAAATTGCCAAAGGTCTTGGAAAGGATTAGATGAGGTAATTGACTAAGGAATTGCCCCAATTTTATAGTTAAGAGTTAACTTCAGGACATGATGTGTGTTTGGGCTTGTCCCAGTTATTCGTAAAAAAAGATGGAGACTTCAAAAGTTGCCCCAATTTGAGGGTATAGATTGGTCTCAGGGTGCAAAATGTGTTTGAGCTTGCCCTAGTTGTTGATAGCATGAGAATGTTGAAAATGATAGAAGACTTCATACTAGTTGCCCCAATATAAGTCTGAAAATCAAAATCAACAATTGCCCAAATTCAAGATAACCGATTATAATGTATGAACAACAAATGAAACATCTCCCTAATTTAGTTTCAAAGTGAGAATAATGAGTGGTAGGAGAAAGGTATATCAAAGTTTAGGCTCAAAGCAGAAAATATGATAGGAAATGCATGAAGAATAAAAGAATGAGAGGGCATGGCCTTGATTTAACTTGACTACTCGTGCTAATCTTAATCTCTATGGAAACATGTCAACCAAAAATAATCTGCCCCAGTGTTTGAAAGCAAATCTTTGAACACTTTCTCAATCTCTTTTTTTTTTGGACAAACTTCTTAACATAACATAATTTTCTCCTCTAAATTAAAGTTTTCAAAAAACAACAACCAATCATTGATTTGTGTTGACTTTATTAGGCTTGTATTGTGGTCAAGGCTAAGGGATATAAAATAAATGGATAATGAAGGCTCAAAATAAATGGTATAAAGGTTATTTAAAGCAAGGGTTTGTATCTAACGTTGCACCTAAAATTCATTTGACTACCTTTGTTCACCACTTCTTGTTTTCCACTTTCCAACTCTTGTTTCTCTTCTTTTTTTTCTTTTTTTTTTGCATAATCAATTTTTTTTCTTTTCAAATTTTTTTATTGGTGAATTACAAGTCAAATGAAATAGATGCAAACATTATGTTAACTTCAGTGGGAAGGTGACCCTTGTTTAGGGTAATTAGAAAGAAGTTTTGATTTTGTATAGGCTCAAAATGGGTAACAAAGCAAGATCATTTTTTTACTTGATAAAGAAACATGATCACACATCATTTCAACTCATGATTGTTTTAATTTTAAAAGCTTTAATCCAAAGGGAAAAAAATTCAATCACATTAGAGGTTGCCCTTGTTTGCCCTTACTTTTTTTTGTATTATTTTCTATTTTTTTGTTGTCTTAATTTTTGCCTAGATCGCCCTCTTGGGTTTTCAGTCTAGCAGACTTTTCTTCAATTTTTTTTTGTGTTCAAAGACTTACTTCAATTTTAATTCATTCTAGGACACATGCCCCCTTTATGATGATCTCCATGGAATACAAAAGAAAGATTTATGAAGGCAAGGTGATGGGAAATGGGATGGGAAAGGAAATGAGTTTGAGCAATTCCATGTACATATATTAGAGCAATGTTTCAAAAGCATGCCACTTTTCATAAAAAAAAAAATCTATTTATTCAACCAACTAATTTGACCAAAGAATAATTTATTTTCTCCTCTTATTTTTTTTCACCTTTAGCAAGATTCCATGAATTTATTAACAAAAAATAGGAAACAATTAATTTTGAATTTATTATAGTGAAACTTTTTTCAAGATGTGGTGTTGATGCATGTAATGTGTTATGCAAAGTGACATGAAAATGCAAGATGCTACAAATTTAGAAACTACCTATACACATGCATGTGAGTGTATGTATGGTATGTACTATGCAAGGTGGCATGAAAAAACAATGGGATGAATATTATGCATTATACATTGTGACATGAATCCAAAGTGGATTCATGTTACGTGTCAAGTGAATGTAAAAATGTTATTTACCTTAAAACTGTGTGCATGGAACCATGAATGAAGACAAGATGTGGATGTAATGCATGTATGCGCCTCGAGAGACCCTTATTTATACATTGATGCAAATATGACACAATTGAAATTTAACTACTTATTTTTATAAAAATGAAAAGATTGAAAAAAATAAATATATAATGCACACTCCCTTTGTGTCCTAGAAGGTTTAGAGAAAATCTATTTTCTGGTCTATGGGCTTTTTTGTGATAATTCAAGGAATAGTTCTAAATAATCTCACTAGCCTCTAGAGTTGAAGTCAACCTCAGAACATAATCTACAATGATAGGCGACCTAATAGATATGGTATATCAAGAGGAATCAAACTCTAGATGAAGCCTTCACAATAGTTAAGTAGATCTGAGATCTAGCATAACAATCGTTGGACCTCCACTCCTTATGGCTAACTCAGGTCTAGGTATGGGACCCCAATATTAAAATGAATGCACTAGCCTAACATGTGTAGTGTGTGAAGGGAGCAACCTAAAACTACCCAAACCCACAGCTGCAAAACAACTAGAAAATTTCCAAACAAATATAACAATTGTCTTCTACTCTAGGGTTTAATTTCAACAATATAATCATATGAGGACATCAAAGCAAGTAAAGATGACATCAACACAAATAAAGATAGATAATATACATTAAGTAAAACAAAAACAAGGGGAAAACAAATATATAAAAACAGCATACCTTTCGCATACTCAACTAACAGAATCGACTCTCCAAAACGTCCCCAGTTAAGTCACCATCTATCGCAACCGAGATTGCGGCGGGATGACAAATAATTTTAAAAAAATAGAGGAGTCGCCACCATAGTTTATTATGGAAAACTATAGAAAAACCTTAAAAGAATGGTCTTTGAAACTAAATTTGGATTTAGGAGTCGGTTACATGTGGGGAAGGTATTAGCACCCCACAATGCCCGTCTCAAGACGGTTCCCTCTTTAATTAAGTGTGTAAGGTAGAATTTTGATGTTTAGAATATTTGTTATTCCCAAAAAATCAAACAAAATAAAAAAAAAAACACATACAAAAATATTAAAGATTAAAACAAAATTATTTTTTTATTTTTTTGCCCCGACGAGGATTGTACCTCGCTCCTACGTATTTCCATTTGGAAGATCAGGGATAACGTAGTTATTTATAAAAATATTTGTTGTTTGATATTATTTTTATTTCTTTACAATTTAAATTTTAATATATATATATATATATATATATTATTAATATCCAGAGAACCCGAGATTCTACATGATAAAAGATTTAGTTATGAAGCAAATCTGAGATTTGACATGATATTTAAAAATGATTTTATAATTTTTATTTTTTATTATTATTATTTAAAAAAAAATTAAAAGCCTATGAAAGAGTGTTTTGATTATCAAGCAAGTTCGAGACTTGACATGATATTCAATACTTATATAAAAGAAATAATATAATTTTTTATTTATTATTTTTATTTATTATTATCTTTTTTAGAGAGAATTAAAGCCTACGAAAAGAACATTTTTAATTATCAAGATAAATGGCATTCAAATAAAATGAAAGAAAAGGGTTGAGCATATCAATGACAAACCCAAAATCATCTAACGTGCGAACCTCAAACACATTTAATCATACAACATGTCAATCGATCATACATTTGATATTATAAGAAAATTTGAGTGATACATGAATAACATTAGAAGCAAAGAGAGTTTACCTTTCAGGGACACGAACATAGCAAAACTGATTGATAGTAAAGTGACCCATTTTTGTGTGTATGCTCTAGTAATAAAAAAGAATAGGGGTTTTTTGAATTTTTTCTGTGTCCTACATTGGAGAAGTTTTGTGTTTATATAGGCACCTTGCGATACCACTAAAATCCTAGTCTTTAATTATAATAAAATATATGAGGAAGGAATCGGTCTCGATGAAACATATTATAGAAATTAAATGGTCGCATAATATACAGTGTATTGATTATCATTATTAACAAAATATTGCATGTAATTACTAGAATAATATATTTTCCGATACATGAAGATGCTCATCAAATTATAATTGATTCTAATTATTACCAGGAATATTTTCTTCCAATTATTAAAATCGTATCATTCTCTGAAAGCATTATTATCGGGAATATGTGCTTCTAATTATTAAAATAATATATTCTCAGATTAAAAAAAACAATGAGACACATAAGCGTAAATGTAAGATATTTATTTAAATTATTATAAAAAACATATTGCTCCTAATATTATATATATTCTTCCCTAAAAACAGAAATTATAAAATATCATTTTGTGACATGTCATGTGAAGAGTGTAAATAGCAAACAATGTGGTGAAAATATGTATAAAATATTTGGGCTCATGAAAAGGGTGTGATAATTAAAAACAAATTAGATTCTCTCTTCTCTTTTTTTTTTCATGGTAGAATTAAAGTTAAAAAAAATCTGCCATCAATCAAAAACACATATTTTTTTTCTTTTTATTTTAACAAATGTATTTATCCGGACGAATTTGAGTGTTGACAAAAATACATTAAACTTAGTAACAATAACTAAAATACATGAAACCTAAACTTGAAAAAGATTCTAGTAAAGCATAATTAACTTCATCCTACAAGATCCCCCAGGATGAATTAGCAAAGCAAAATAGTGTTTGGTGGAGGAATTTTGAAGAGGCACTCATACCAATGCCATATCGAAAATAAGTTTATTATTATTTAGATTTCTTACTATGTATAATTTATTTAACTATCGTAGTGTTTATAGTATTTATTTTATTATTTCCTTTTTATACTTTGATATGATACATTTGTTTTATTTATATTTTTTTAAAACCCTAATAATGATGTGAAAAAAGTCATTGCATAATATACCCTAATAATAAATTTAGTATTAAAAAAGTCATTGCGTCATAGCTTGCATTGATATTATTTATCACATAAGATGCGCTGGAAATAGGACAAGTTATTTAATTCTTTCTGATGTGAAATTTTAGGGATAAAGCATAAACACCTACAATCATCATGTGTAAAAATCATTAATAATTTTTTTTTGCTGAAAATTTTCCTCAAAAATTGTTGAATGGATATAGGTGTGAGGTTGAAGATGGTGATTGAAACTAGTATATGATGGAATGGTGGAAGAAGCATACATTGCCACATAGACATAGGAAGAAGCTTCAACATTTTATTTATTCTATCATTCTTAACTTCTTAGCTCTAACTCCATTCTTGTCTTTTTCTTAAATTATCAATGCTTTTATATTCAATAGTAATGTCAAATTTGGACTCGAACCTATTTCTAAACAACATTTGAAAAAAATAAAAGATTGTTTAAACATTTTATTTCTTTACTCACTTACAAATTGTTTTAACCAAATTTTTTTAAATTATTTTGATTAGTTGCCTTACTATTACCTTAGTTCTCAACCTGGTGATGCCTAATTTTGTAAGGAGTTCACGTGTAATAAATGATAAGTGTAGGTATCATAATTTTAATTAGTAATAAATAGATGTACCAAAAAATAAGAGATATCAGTAAAAAAAGTTATCAATCTAGTACCTTAAAGAAATTTTATCAGGAGAGTGTGACTTTAGGACTAGAACTAGGGATGTCAACGAGTAGGATACGGGTAGTAGTTCCCCCGTACCCTACCTGCTAGATAAATATTTATCCCGTACTCATACCCATATTCGTTGGGTACCCGTTATGCAGGTACCTGCCTATTTTTTTCATATCTGCGGATATCCACGGGTACCCGTAAGTATTTACAAAAATATTTTAAAAAAACAGATATTTAACCATAAATTCAAATAAAATAAAATACATCATTGTCATAAATTTGAAATAAAGTTCAAATAAACTCAAGTTCATATAAGTCCAAATAATTATAAAAGTAAATATAAAATGACGTTCAACACAATAGAAATTCTTTAATTAGTGCTTGAATCAACAAGCTCAGATTGATTTCTAAAAAACAAACAAATAAAAAATCACTAACAATTTATATTATAGTTTATTTTTGAATGAAAGATTAAAGAAATTAATAATTTCATCAATGTCCATATCTTGCAACATTGTATAAAGTTTCATGTTGTCCAATTTTAATCTAGAAGAGCCTGAAAACATAAGAAGTTCATTAAAAATTTCTAGCAATCACTTAATTAAAATATCTAAGTAAAAATGTTAATTTCATTACCTTCCATGTTGGTCCATAATTAGTCTTGGAGACACATTAATGCCTCCACAATATTTGGAAGTAATCTACTGCGATGTGGGGTAAGAATCCGACCACCATTACTGAATGAAGACTCAAAATGTTTTTTATTTATATATATATATATATATATATATATATATATATATATATATATATATATATATATATATATATTAGGGTATTTTTGTGAATTAAAGTTTAGCGGTACGGGTATCCACGAGTACGAATACTATGATACTTGTACCCGCCCCGTTAACATGCAGGTATCAAAAATACATGTACTCGCAGGTAGCGGGTATCCATTTTTAATATCCGTTTTCTACCTGTTGGGGGTTTTATCCACAGATACCCTCGGATACAGATTTTTTTGACATCCCTAACCAGAACTTTAACCTTCTCACCAACAAAAACGTCAAGCTAGGATTTCAGATGGTGCAACTTTGTCCACAAAAAGAAAATGGATAGATATGTGCATGAGTATAAAAATATAATCTAAGACAAATTAACACACCTTAAATTTATTAAAATCATGTGCTCATTAAGATAATACAAATTTCAATGTAAAATGCACCAATGCATATAAATGAAGTTCAGTGTACTTCGAGGTTAAAGTTTAGAAACAAGTGCAAGAATTCATCCAGATAAAATGGCAAATGAAAGTACACAATCTAGGACATAATTACTACTCAAAAAAAATGTCTTGGGTGTTAGCATTTTATACTATGTAATGATAACTAGGTTCAAATCCCATTATACATAATGGAATTTTATTATTTGGTTAGGAGGGTAACCTTTTTCAACCCATAATTCAATGGAAAATGTGTTCATCACCAAACCAGTCGTAATAATGCTTTCCGTAAAGGTTGGTGCAAAAGACATTACTACACATTTAAAATAAAATAAAAAGAAACTAATTTTGTCATTTTGTTGGTTACTTACAACTCTTCTATTATACCCTGTGTTTTTCATTAATATGGTTACTTACAACATTTTTTTTTCTTTTTCTTCTATCAGCAAGTAAAAGTTATATTCATATGGCTATATAAAATAAATACAGAGTACATCAATTAGTAAAGATAAAGCATAAATTTAGGGTTTTGCATAGCAATATAATCCCCATAAACCTTTCATACTACCCATTCAAGGACAAAGCATATATATATATATATATATATATATATATATATATTACCCATGCAAATTTTTAGGTCTATATGCAATGAAAAGGGCTAGACATGTTTCTTTATGCATGAGCATGTGAAAGAAAGGCCTAAACATGATCAAATATGCTGGAATCACAAAATCACCTATAAAACAAAGCTTGACAACACTTTTAGTAAAAAAAAGGTTTCATAGCACATGAAAGTTGGTGCAGATTTTGTGTTCTATTTGTGTGCTATGTATGAGATGTTGTTTTTATAGTTTGAGCATGTATAATATGATGCAAACTAACTCTTAAAATACAGAAATGCCTAAGATATGCATGGATTCATAAATTGTAAATTTGAACCTAGATGAATGCAAACTATCTACTACGAATTGATGAAATTATGCATCTGAATATGAATTATGAGTTCCTTGAACTGTGAATTGTGTGAAAAAGTTCTAATACACTGAAATATGTAGAAAGAATGATCATAATTGTCTAGTAGCCACAAATTGCACATACTTCACAACTTTGTTAACACCATTGGAGTTATGTGTTTCACAATGAAAGGGCTTAGTACGATGATTAGAAAGGTTTTTGCAAAACCTGAATTGGTATCTAAACATGTATTTTTTATTTAGAAATGATTACAAAACAGTGATCATTTTTTTATCAAATAGTTATGAAAAAGTAATGTGATTTTCATTTAAAGAGCTTATGAACAAACATCAAATTCAAGTTCGTCTTTTTGAATCGTTTTCTCATATATTTAGCCACATTATGCAGTGGCTAACATTAATCTTCTTCCATGATAAAAACATACCACACTAAGAAAGGAGATATAGAGGCAAAAAAAGATCAAGCATTGACCTACATGAGGAGTTTTAATCACTACATTGCCCAATCATCTTTTTCTCGCTAAGTTAAGATAAATTAAGTATAACATTAGATTTCATAGCCTTCATATATGGCTAGTTGTATCTTCTTGCTTGAAATTCATACATGATTATGGTAAGAGTGGTTAAACATCAGCATATACTCTTTTCCAGACAAACCAAATTTAGCTATAGATTTTGACTTCTTTTTATAGGTTTAACTTCCGCAAATCTCTAACAAGTTCATCAAAAATGGTGTGGCATGAAAAGGTGGAGGATTCAAGAAAACTATCATATCTAAACAACTCATTTATATTATATTTAAAATTTAAAACTATCATTTATTACTCATTACTTTTCTTATACCAACCAGTTTTTCTTAATTTCTAAATAAAAACTTTGTGCTCTACCTCCCATATTCTAAGCCTTGTAAGACAAAAAGTAATCAAATAGCCTGGGAAACAAAAATACGAGGTGGCAGAATGCAATGAGATGGAACACTAGAGCCAAAGGAAGAAGCAGACTAACAAAACTAAAAAAACAGAGACAGAATCGGTTGAAACAATGGTTTAGCCACCAACATACATCCCAAAAAGTAAAACCTTAAACCCATCACTTACAATTCTTTCCCAATTCGTCGAGGGTTTTTGATTCCTTCCCAACCGCATATTTTTGGTTGGTGAAGGGGGTTTTGTGAACGTGAACGTGAACCTCATTTTGGCCAGAGTTGGAACCTCAACCTCAACCTCGTTTTGGTTTGGCTGGAGCTGGAACATGAACGCGCAAAGTAGTCGCGTTACTACTACATTGTGTGGGATGAAGACGTCAGCTGCTACGTTGTGTGCTGCTACTCCATTGAGGTGTCGAAGTCGAGTGAGTATGGAGGTTTGGAATGAGTATGGAGGTTTCGAGGGAGGTTCAATTTTTTCGAGGGAGGTTTGCACGATCCAATTTTTCTAACTTCTTAACTTAGAAAAAAATTTGCCTTAAAGCTACAATATTACATAATATGTTTGTAGCTTAAAAAAATTATATTTTTAATAAAAAATAATTTAACTTTTACATACGAAATATTTTCTTAGGTAAGTTTCTTTTAAATAATTTTTATTGTTTTATGATATTAGTTATCTACATTGAATTTCGTAGGTAACGCTTCATAAAAAAGATTCCCACCAAAGTTAATCATGCTTACCTACAAAAGTTTCATATGTAATGTACTGGTTTTTTTCCTCCGAACTTTTACGTTATCTACGACCACATTTTGTAGATAAAAAAAAATCTATCTATGAATTAGATAATTTTTCCTAGATAATAGGCAATTTTCTTGTAGTGGTTCTTTGTTGTACAATCATATTGAGCACACCTTTTTTCCTCATTTGTCCATTCATTCCAAGGCTTATCAACCTGCTTGTTATCAATATGTTTAGGAGTGCAAGGTCCATTAAAAATTGTAATAGGAGATTAAAAATTGTAATGGGAGATTGCATATCTCGTTAAGACTCTTGATATGAGTAATGAGAAGTTGTATACATTGTCAAGGCTCACTATGAGAGTAATGGGAAGTGACATCTTTGGTAGGTTGCCTTCAAGAATAAGTTGGGTGGTTGTATATGAGAGCATGCCATACCATTGATATTACTTGGTGGTAATATGTTGGATTGCATGCTTGGTTGTGAGGACATGTGATGGATTGTTAACTTTGTTAAGTTTATGTATATGTTGTGATAATGTAAGGTGAGTGATATGTGAATATTATGTTGTGGAATGATGTTTGATAGGGTTAGCTCACCCTTGCATGTTTGTGGTTATAGTTTCCATCTGTGATGATTGTATAACTTGTGTTATACGAGAGTAGATGTTGATGTAGATACAATTGGAGAAGCTTAGTTGTGAAGAGCTCGTGGGGAAGCTTTTGGATGTTTTGAGATATTTGAAAATGTTCCTTTAAATAAAATGTAATAGATTAGTTGTTTTGATTTTTTTGAACTTGGAAGAAATTGGTATTAAGTTTTCTCGTTATGAATTAATTTGGTTTGGTTAATTTAATGAAGGTTATTTTGAATAATAAAGTTTCATTTGGATGAACTTTTGGACCGTGGACTTTTGAAATAAAATAGTTGTGAATTTCCTATTTAATAAGATAGTAGCAGAGTTTTATGACTGGAAGTTTTGCAAAAAAAAAATAATTACACATGGCATCTCAAAGGGGGTGTTATATAAAAGAATGAAACAATTAAGCTAAAAAAGGTAACAAACAATTAACATATATCAATGTTGGCTATTTGGCTAAGTAGCTTAAACATATCAAACAAATGTCTTTATCCTTTCTAACCAATTATGTGATTATATTAACAAGAATCGGGCAAAAATTAATTTCATGGAAATAACTGCTTTCCTTACAACTCTCTACTCTCAAGTTGATAACACTTATATGCTTTCAACACTTAAATGTTTCTTACTCAAATATCCAAAAATCTGGTGATACTTTCACACTAAACAAGGACTGACTAAATATAAACATATCAAACCATCTCACAATCAATGTATGCCACAAGTTATCTCAATTGTATGCACAATTATGAGACAAGAAAATCATTACTCAAACATATTCTAACTTAGTTGACCATCCAAACATTCAATTCATATATTTTGAGGACATGATTAGAACAAGTTCAGAGAGAATTTCATAATTAAGCATGTTAAGACAAATTAAAAATATTGGGTTGCCTCCCAGCAAGCGCTTGTCTAACTTCTTTTAGCTCAACGCCTTATATTTAGTGTGACATTTTTTTTTCATTTCTGTAGGTCGCGTGTTGAACCAATACCATATGCTTCTTTGTGTCTTATCTTCATTTTCATCAATACCTATACTCACAATAACACAAAATATACTTCAACAAACAAATTATCCCAATTTTTATATAAACAAAAATTTAAGAATTGGAAATTTATAATAATAACAAAGAAACAAGTGAAAATATAGAAACAAAGAAAAAAATTTGCAAAACATAAGCACACCAACCAACTAATAATTCCAATATGTAGAATGATTAAATAGATTTTCCAAGCAACCTCACTCAGATGTCTCTTGTTGGGAAAGTACTCAGTACTCGCATTTGTAATGACTACTACTTTCTCTATCCTTTAAGATTAGACACACAAATGTCTCTTATAATGCCTATCTAAGTATGACATACCTTACCAAATCTCTTGGATTAAGCATGCATCAAAACTTGCATTAAGAACCAGAATAGTGGGGGCCAAACACACAATCCCATCAAAATATTTGTTTTATTTCTAATTTGCTTAAAAGAATCATTGTTTGCTTGTTTGGGGGTTTTATTTCTAACTACTCATTTATTAGTAACATTTTATTTGATTGGAAATGTCTTCATATAAAATCAAATTTGTTTATGTGAGAAATTTGTCACTTACTCTCTTTATTTCTGAAATTGAGGAGTAATTGAAGAATTTTGGGAGGATTCGACTTAACGGTGTAATTATAAGAAATCACAAGGTAGATTTTTACATTTCAAATCATTATAGTCAGCCATATTTGATGATGTTGCTATAGCAGCTCAAATATAGAAAATAAATTATTTTTTAGTGTTGTTTTTTTCTAAATTTGCAAGTATGTAGCTTATACTTATTTTCTTGGAACCTTTTTCTTTTTCATATTAATGGTTATTTTGACTTGATCAACAATAGGGAAGGGCAGAGGTAGGAGTAGTTGTAGTTATCAATCTAAGGCACAAAAAGGGTAACTTGGTCCATGGAGCTATGACAAGGGAAGTGGGCAAGATGGAGGTGAAAGGGAGTACAACATATTGTCGAAGAGAACGAAAACCTGAAGCTTGTTGTTAATGATCAAGAAAACCTTATTGTAAATGTTGTACTACTATGTAGATATTTTCTTCATTGTGAAATTGTAATGTTTTTGTTGTCATAAACTTTGATAAGCATTATAAATGAACAATGTTGTTTGGGATATGAGCGACCAAGTTATGGACAATTATTTTCATTTTCAATTGTTAACTTTTATGTGTTTGAAGTCATGGGTAAGACTTCAATCAATACAATACAATTAGTGTTTACGAAGATGTTTCTCATAAACACACATTACATCTAGTGTAATTTATTCCCACATTGTCCAAGCAACTAGGTAAAGAATTTTATTTCCTATAATAAGAAACACTTTAGAACCTTTTAAAAAAAGTTAATATTTTTTTTATATAATTGATAAAGTAAGCTAAGATGTCACCCATGATCTAAACAAATTTATGTTACATATCATGAAGGGGTCATTTAGAAACCGTGACCATGTTATGTTAATAGAACTTCCTGGTGTGAAAAAAGTGTAACATCACCACACATTTACATATTTACAAATATGTCATTTTGATGAGCAAAATTATAAAACATTCATTATGGACTGCAAAATTAAAAAATTGTCATTTTGACCCAAATGCTTACATGAAAATAGGGTTAGTGTGGCACTAACGTGACACTCTTCTCTTTACAAAATAAGTGTCCAAGTCCAAAAATAATTCACAACAAAACCTGAAATAATTAAGAAACGATAATTAGATCAAGTAAATTCAAATTAATTAAAATTCGAGTTACTGTTCCAATAAAGCCAAATAAAAGGAAATACACTAATAATATACAATTAAAAATTAAGCATCAATTAAGTAAATACGAAAAAATAATAATTCATCAACAAGCATCCCTGAGTCAACATAATGCTTCAAAAACTTCCACGATACAACTCCACTGTCACACCTCATCGCTCTGGTCGCTCCAGGTGTTACCTAAAATCATAATTTGAAAATACCATAACTGTGAGCTGAATTAACAATAGTCAGTTCACCACATGATGGGAATTTCGACAATAAATCTTAAAGCAATAAACCAACAATTAGAAAAGGCACAAGCTAAAGCAGAAGCGGAGCAATAATGTTTTAGAAAAGGCACAAGCTAAAACTGTTTGAGCAAAGTTAACTTATTCATTTTCTCCAAATTAAAAGCTCCAATAACACACTTAATCAATGGATGGCCTACTGCAAGACTTTAACTCTAACCAAGAACAATCAACAGCATGTCAATTTATGAAAAGGGTAATCAAGTTCTGTAACGTCCCATTTAATTTAATACGTAAAATTAAAGGACACGTCACACATAGATAAATCGACAATGCAGTCCTGGGGTTCATAACGTCACCCCTACAAAACCAGGCACACCACGATGCCAACAAAAAGCAGGATGAACAGTTTGACTAAGAGTTTACAAATCCGGTAACAACAAAATACAGGGGCCATAGCCCTAAAGAAACATGAAAGAAAGACGTTCGAAATCTAGCCCGGATGGCTAAGCTGCTGGATCACCACTCCCTTGCTGACCACGAAGACCTCGCCCATCTGCTCCCATCAACCAAGTTGATGATCATCGCAAGAAGAACAGCCACATACATCACAAACATGCAACAAAACGGGTAAGCTAGAGCTAGCAACATGAATCATGCAGTCAAACATATTTTCATCATCTCATATCCACATAGCAACCAAACATGTTATGACTCTTCATCCAATACACTACGACTCGACTCGACTCATCCGGATACGTATAACTTGGTCGGATTCAGCGGATGCTTGCACTTGTGTGGGTACCTCTGCTCGAACCTGAGCTGCTCGATCCTGAGCCATGTATTACCAGTGTTGCAATGAATCAAATCTCTCCCACCACAAGGTTAGCCCTTAGTGAGTTTCAGGCCTCCTGCTACTCCCACCACAAGAGTCAGTCCGCTCTAAGTGAGACTAACTGGCTCCTCGGAGTGTCAGGATGCAACCTTACCTTGAATCCTTACCTAGTTATACAGATGGGGCACCACCATGAACACCCACTAGCAGGGGCCATGGAATTACGTCCCGACCACTGAAGCGCAACCCCAGAGGTCTCACCGAGAGACCCCAAGGAATTACACGCTGACACGGACCAACATTCATAAAACAACATTAGGAGAATATCGAAAACATATTTACAACCTCATACTCATCCATGAGATCTATTCCTCATACGCCTCACATTTTGAATCCATACCTCTGATCATCACCACCCCGATGAGTCTGGGGCCTAGTCTCATATTCATACCATGTTCCTTTAGTTCCAAACCGTATACTCATTTCACATGCTAAGTCCCCACCACACTCATCATTCATCATTTATGAATCATGTCACACATATATAGCAACCCATTAGGCATATATTCATACATCAGTACATGCATCTTATC
>Ga0214543_1006971_pt1 | contig 19738 bp, 8 predicted proteins | sample CNSS2metaG_FD_160094 | JGI IMG/M metagenome (GOLD analysis project Ga0214543, IMG submission 160094) | Root nodule microbial communities from cowpea collected in UCLA plant growth center, Los Angeles, California, USA - CNSS2 | ecosystem: Host-associated > Plants > Roots > Nodule | place: USA...
TTGGCATTCCATTTAAGCTTTGAAATCTCTATTTTTGCTCTTAAATTGCGGTTTCAGATTTGATAAGTTAGGTTTCTTGGTTCTGTTTTGTGATTGCAGTTTTGAAATGTTTAATTGTTCATTCTCTATGTCTAGCTAAGTTTTTTTTTTCGTATTGGTTCCTTGAAGAAACTAATTTGAAACCATGAGGTTGATGTTTTGCAGTGCACTCCAATTCCTATTTTCTCTTCATCGTATTCAATTTCGTAGCTTTGAATGAAATGGAATTTGTGATGCTTAATCGTGGGTTCATGTTTTGGCCATAGTTGCTTAATCTGTGTGTGTGTGTGTGTGAAATTGAAAGAAGGATGTGTGCTATGCTTAATGGCATAATGAAGCTGTGTTAATTTTCGCATAGTTGATTAATTCAGATTTCATGAAAGTAAATTGGATAAGAGAATTGATTTAGTTACCTGTGATTGGTGGATTTTCAGTGGAATCAAGGAACCAGTACATTTGGAATTCTGTGTTTAATTCAGTTTTGGTGTTTTTATTAGAATTTAGCAAAGTTGTGTGAATCTGCCAAACCCCCCCTGTGTTTTTATTGTTGTGTTCATCTAGAAACTTGGCTTTGAATGAAAATATTGGTCGTTGGGAGACGACTTGGTTCACTTTCATATACTATATTTAATATGTTTTAATTTGGTGCGGTACGACCTCTATCACCCATGTCTAGGACCTTTCAACAACTACATCATTCTCTTAGGCGTACCCTAAGACAAGTGTCATTCACAAACCAAATCAATGGAAATCATAAACATCTATAGACCAACTGCATAAAAGAAAACACAAAAATAAAAAATAAAACATATAACAAAGCCTAAAAAATATATAAATTCCCAAATTTCCTTGTGATTGAACACAAGTCCCCGACAACAGTGCCAAAAACTGGTTATGGAATTAGCAAGTGTACCAAATCGTACAAGTAATAAAGTGGAAAGTTGAAGTATCATTTTCCAATAGACTTGTGAAACACTTGACAACTCTTGCAAATCATAACTCAATTAGACAAAAAATTTCACAAAAACAAAAATAAAACTACTTTTTGTATTTTTATATGTTTATCAAACATATGGTGTGTAATAATATATGATAAAGGCTTCACTAAAATTGAGTTTCATGATCCAATTCAAAGCAAAAACACTAAATAATATTCTTCTAATTCCTACTCTGACATTCACACCTTATGTAACAAACCCAAATATCTTAGCGACAAGTCTAAACTTGAATAATAAAAACTCTAATATCTTAGTAATTTTTATTATAAGTTTGCCTTAATGATTAAAATTCTGACGTTATGAATGACCAATGATGTACTCTATGTCTACATGCACAATCAATGAGTTGTCTACTCTAGTCTAGGTTCTAATATCGTGTACAATAAATAGAGACCCACAAATATGCAATTAATAATTATCATACAATTAAACCAAATAGAACACAAGAGTGATGAAAAAGAATTATATTCAATAGTGAACTTCACAAATAGTTAAGTATACATTACACCCAACCCCCATAAATAAGGGAGTTAGTTACTCCTTAACATTTTGAATACTAGAATAATGATGAAGATGAATGCCTCTAGCCTTCAAAATGTGTCTCTTGTAAGACCCGTGAACTTTAATTAATTAATTAAATAAATAATTAATAAATGCAGGTAGTGGGAGCCTTTAGGGCATGTAATTCTAACATGTATGATGTGAAAAGTACTAGCTTAAATGGTTGAGAGTACTTGATTGTGTGAGAGGACGTGGGTTCAAGTCTTATGTTTGCCATTTATGCGCTATTTAATTTATAATTATTTTAATAATATGATTGCTCATGTTGACTGGTAGAACCACATTAAACTTTCTTTTTTGCTAAAATTAGTTTTGGCATGAATGTGATAGGGTAGAGAAAACCCTAGCTGAATACGCAGCCATGAGAGGCTGGAAAAATAGCCACTAATGGACCTTGAATGGCAATTAAGTTAGCTTAATTCCATTTTCGTTTTCCTTTCATCATTGCCAATTAAGACAACATTTAGTGACCAATTAAGGGAAAGAGAGAGTATTTTAATGTTGTCATTGTGGCATAGTGAGAGGAGAATGAATTTAGCTAGTGCATTGTGAGAATTGAGTGTAATTGGGAGTCGAATTGAAGGAAAGTACTGGGTGACATAGTGCTAAAGGAGGAACTCTAAAAATCTCCAATTTCAAGCAAAGGAATACAGGTCAGGGGAGCTGGACCCTGTGTATTTACTTGAATTATTATTTGTTACAAGATGTGTGATGATTATACTGTCAAGTGACTCATGTTGTTCTTGAGTGTTTTTCGGTTCCTACGAGGAACCACCTGGCGGTGAGACACGTGCCGCTAGGTGACACATCCCTGATTCACCCAAATTTCTAGGTTTCGTTGAGCTGCCTGGCGGTGATGAACTACCGCCAGGCGACACGAGTCAATTTGGCTTAGCTTTTTTGGGATTTCGTGTGTTATGGGTGATTTCTAAATGGTAAGGGAAGGAACCTTAATTGTGTGTTGATTGTGTGATGCTCGAAATTAGGGCATGATGCTGACAATTGGAACTAAATTGGGGAAATGGCTTTGAACACTCTTTTATGGTTAAAGATTGGGGATTTTCAAGTAAACGGGAATCGATGCAAGAATTACATTGAGTAATTGTAGGTTCACGATTTAATTGATAGTAAACAACATTAGATGAACGATGGCCGGATGAAGTATGGTTGTGAACAAAGAAATTCGTTCTGGAAACCTTGGAGACTTGGGAATTTGATTCGCATAGGGTGGGGAGAAGTTCTGAAAATTCCAGAATTTATACATCGCCTGGCGGCAAGCTATGTGGCACCAGGCGCCATGACAGGAGAAGTGGACATTTTGGTGCTGTGAGGCGTAGATGTAAGGTTGGGGTTCTGCTGGAACCAATTTTCTTTAATTAAATTGGAATTGCTGATTTTTGGATGAGAATTTAGGGTGACAAAAAATGACAAGAGATTAGAGTAGGAATTGATTTTAGTGTGACTTGGTAATTGTAAGGATAGTGGACTGAAAATAGTACAAACTTGTATTAGATAACTAGTACCAAGCACGAGTAATGAAAACATGATGAGCTTAGGACTTGGTGATGCTAAGGAGTTGTACAAGTAAATACATAGTATGTGTAATTGTTAAGGATTGGGAAATAAGTGATATTGAATTTAAGGGAAAATGCTGAGATTGAGAGGAAGAAGATACTTTGGTAATGAAATGAGTGTTGGTAGTGTAAATCAGTAAGAATGTAAGGGTAATTAGAATTGACTTAGTGGAACATGAGTGAATAAATTAAAGAAGGCAAGTGTGTGTCAATGAGTACCAAATATGAACTAGGAAGTACTAAATAGAGGAGTAATAGATACTCTGGAGGTGTGCAGTTACGTGATTGAGGGTAGCATTGGAATGAAGTGCAGTAAAACCAGAACAATGGTTGTATTGGTGTAGCGCCTGACGACAGAATGGGAGTCGCCACGTGATAGCTGCAAAAACATTGGGCTCCTGGAACGCGTGCGCCTGACAGTGAGGGTGGTCCCGCCAGGCGATGTCTACAACATTAGTGTATTCTAGATGCTTGGCGCCTAGCGGCACGTGTCCCCCGCCAAGCGGTCTGGAAGCATGTTTCCCCTGGCGGCTTTGGAGCAGCACCGACAATAACGCAGAGATCATGCCTCTTATGTGCTTGGTTTGAGTGTGCGTGGTCTACAAAGGCTTTGGTGATACTTTAAAGGTCGACTTGCTGGTGTTTCTTGAGTTATGGCTCGAAACGTATCCCTTGAGTTATGGCTCGGGATAGGGGTTAAACACGTGGCATTCCTTAAGTTGTGGCTCAGAATGGCATCTCTTAAGTTGTGGCTCAGGATGGCGGACGAACATGAAGAACTCTTGAGTTGTGGCTCGGGTTGGGGAGTGTTGTCAGTGTGAGTTTTGCGCGTTATGGCATGTACAGATGGGTTCAGTTAGATTGCCCTCCTTAGTATTAAGCTGACGAGTTTGGTAGTCTTGGGATGTTACGAATGTTATTTGTATTAGGAACTCCTCCTTGAGATACAGAATGTGGTTCGTAGCATGGTTTCTCGCACGTGCTCAAATAGTTGTGGTTGGTAGGTGTGGCAGCAAGGCACCTGAGGTACTCATCAGAAGACGTAGAACACGGGTAACATGGTGTTGGCCATGTGTGTGCAATCAAAGGATTAAGTTCCTTTGGTGTGATTGAAATTATATGATTTCTATGCATAATGTTTTATTCTTTAGCTCACCCTATCTACTTGTGTTTGACGATGATCGTGTATTGCGTTACACGTGAGCAAATGATGTTGTAGGTGGATTTGGTGAGGCATAGCGCCAGAGCGGGGCTAGTCTAGGAGAAAGTTTATCACAGTTTTTATAATGTTTTTGAATCAGTTTTAAACTTTTATATTATCAGATTTGGATATTGTAATGAAGTTTTTATATAATTTTGGAATTGAGGTATTTCATGATGACGTAATACAATTTTAAATTTCCCGCGTTTTGGGAAATGATGTTTTCATAAATGATGTTGACGTATTATTTACGTATTAATTATCTATTTTGTTATTTAAATTCGTAATATCAGGTAGGGATGTTACACCTCTAGCCTTCAGAATGTGCCTCTACCTTTTATCGCTCTCTCCCCTAAAGAGGTTTTTCCCCCAAAATGTGTTAGTTTTCTGCCTGAAGGGTTGTTTTTTAAACTATATGCCAAGCCCCTTATTTATAAATTTTTCGAATTGGATTGGGCTTGCAACTTTGTTCTTGATTTTGTGTTGGATTATCTTGAATATCTTGAATATATCTTTTAATCTTCAAAAGCTCAATATCTTTGAGATATTCTTCAAATATTATGTCTGGTAATTAAAGTAACGAACTTGGTGGATGATTTTGTTGATAATCTTCCTAAATCGCCGAGACTTCCATTTACCTACAAAATATTAACCTAATATTTATCCTTTCCAAATTTATTACATAAAACGTAAAATATCTGAGAAGATAATAATAAAAAAAGAATAAAAGATAAAAATAAACAAAAAATAAAACATGATAATGCCCCTCAATGAAAATAACATGGCGAGAAACTATAGTTTGTGATTGGTAAGATCATAGCAATGATAATCCTTTTGACGATCCCCATAACCAAGGAAAACAAGTTACAAAATGGGAGAAGAATAGTATGTAACTTATGGACAACGAACAAAACAACTAGAAACAAAACTTGTCAAGGAAGAGTTATTAGGAACATAACCATACAACTTTTGAAATGGAGAAACACCTAAGATACACTACAAAAAAACGTGTAAGTAACGACAGTTATTTTTGTATTTTACGTCATTTTTAACCGCCGTTATTTACTTTAGCGACATTTTCCAAAAATGTCGTAATTCTTGCCGTCACAAACTATAATATGGCGATTTAAGATGAACCGCCGCAGCAACCGTCATTTTATACTATGTATACAATGACAATTTAAAGAAGTAAATAACGTCAATTAAAACTGACGTAATATTTTTAATAGAAAACAAATATAATGAAAAAATGACACTTAAAACTGACATTATTATCATTATATTATGATATTTTTAATTGTCAATACTATAATTAATTCTTAGATAAATTTAGTCATTATCAAGTGTCATAATTTTAATAATTTTAATAATTTAATTATTTATTATTTTTCACCTACATTCATACTTTCATAATTTAGTAAAATTTATTTTTTATGATAGTTTAAAATATATAAAAAATTATAACATTATAAAAAAAGAAATTAATAGACTAAATTATTTTATTATCAACATAACATAATTACACCAAAGTACCAAAATATTCAATCATCCAAAAAAAAGACAACATTAAAATTTCATAAGGCAATTATAAAATTGTTTTGCTTCCACCACTTGATCTTAGTATATTGTGTGGAGATGGCACACCACTTCTAACATTCGGTGCCTACAATAAAGAAAGAATATAAGTATATATGAGTATGTGAAATTCAAATAAATTTAAGAGATCCTTACAAGGGAAAAGGTGTTCTATCCTCAAAACAATAAAATGAAATAATTAACTAAAATAATTAGCAAACCAAAGTATTCATTCAAAGCAAATATAAAATAAAAGAGAAAACACACACTATACCTTCCTTTCCTTTGGGGCCATATCTTTTGCTTGGGCTATTTTTTGTCTGAATGTATGAATCATCTCCTCAACCTATATAACAAAAAAAGTTCAGAATTATGTGAGTGACTTCCCCTTCAAAAATGACAAAGCTAATGAAAATGGCTTGAAATAGATATAAAACATGTAACACAAATCGAAGGAAAAAGTTTTATAAATTAGTGTATGTGCTTAACTTTTAATAGATGCATTTCCAAATAAAAAAGACATTTCTGCCTTGGCCGTGGCTGCATCTAGATGAAGGAGAACGTGATGAACTAGCATTATTTCTCTTGGTAACCAGTGAATCATTATGAAGAAATGGATCATGCATTATGTAACGCCCTATTTAATTTAATACATAACATTAAAGGAAACGTCACACAGAGATAATCAACAATGCAGTCCTGGGGTTCATAACGTCACCCCTACAAAACCAGGCACACCACGATGCCAACAAAAATAGGATAACAGTTTAACTAAGAGTTTATAATCCAAAGACAACAAGTACAGGGGCCATAGCCCTAAAGAAGACATGAAGAAGAGAAGTGTAAGATCCAGCCAGACGGCTAAGCGGTGGAATCACCATTCCCTTGTTGACCACGAGAACTTCGCCCATCTGCTCCCATCAACCAAGTCGATGTTCATCGCAAGAAAGAACAGCCACATACATCACAACCATGCAACAAAACGGGTAAGCTAAAGCCAACAACATATTCATCATGCAGTCAAATATATTTTCATCATCCCATATCCATATAATTAACCAAACATGTTATGACTCTCATTCAATACACTATGACTCGACTCGACTCATCCGGATATGTATAACTTAGTCGGATTCAGCGGATGCTTGCACTTGTGGTGGATATCCCTGCTCGACTCTGAGCGGCTCATCTCCGAGCTATGTGTTACAAGTGTTACGATAAATCAAATCTCCCTCACCACAAGGTTAGCCCTAAATAAATTACAGGCCTTCTGCTACTCTCACCACAGGAGTCAGTCTGCTCTAAGTGAGACTAACTGGTCCCTTAGAGTGTCAAGATGCAGTCCTTACCTTGAATCCTTACCTGGTTATACAGATGGGGCACCACCATGGGCACCCACTAACAGGGGCCATGGAATTACGTCCCGACCACTGAAGCGCGACCCCAGAGGTCCCACCTAGAGACCCCAAGGGAGTTTATGCGCTGACACGGACCAACAATCATAGTTCAGACATAAATGAACGTAAAAATCATATTTACATTTCCATCCCAACCCCTGAGATTTCTTTCTCATACGCATCATATTTCGAATCCATATCTCTGATCATCACCACCCCATGAATCTAGGGCCACATCTCATATTAATCACGTGTTCCTTTAGGTCCAGACCACTCATTCATTTCACATGCCAATATCAAATCCCACCCGTCATATGCAATTCATGAATCATGCCAAACATACCTCATGCTCCATCATATACATATCATTCATCATACAATCATACTCAGCCAAAACAGATCATTCAGGAACAACAGACATTCAAATACAGTACGGTCTCGCCCAGCATCTCGCTCAGGCTGAGGGGTCTCGCTCAGGCGAGAGGTGCTCGCTCAGGCGAGCCCCCCCCTCGCCTAGGCAAGAGCACAAAAGCAAGGGCATGAGCAACGCGGGATCTCGCTTAAGCGAGATCCCTCTCGCCGGGGCGAGTTGCCTACTCGCTCAAAAGTTGAGCGAGTCGCCTAGGCGACCTTTCGTGTAAAAACTTAGGCGAGCTCCCTGTTTCATCTCGCCTAGGCGAGATGGACTCGCTTGGGCGATATTAACAGGTCTCGCCACTGTTCTTCACTGCAACAGCCATGTAAATCGAACCAAACCAGCATACAAAGCATTCTCATACACCAAAACGAAGGATTAAATCATACAAGCAGAAATCAACGCCATTACAGACCAAAACTACTGGAAAACAAGAGCTCTAACTTCCCGTACCTGGGATTCAAGCTAGCGAAACGCTCAGACCAGCACAACGAAGGTAGAACTGCCCCTAGGGCGGTTAGCAGCTGAACTGAACGGCAGAACAGAAGAAAGGAGTGGGTTATTACCAAACCCTAAAGATACAGTGAACACAAACCATGAAAGGAAGGAGCATGAGTTGCGGAGTGACTTACGTGAATAGGAACCGAGCTTGAGCTCGAAGGATGGGGACCTTAGGGCAAACCCTAGCAGAGCTTTTCGTGAGGCCAAGGGGGAAGGGTTGACGGCTGCTACGTTTCTGTGAGAGTGAAAGTGAGGGTTAGGGCATCTAGAAAGGGGTTTTATCAATTGGGCCAACCCTAGGCCCAAACACAAGAGGACAGCCCTTAACTTTAGGGCAGAAAAGTTAAAAGATTTTGAATGGGCCTTACACATTATTAACGAACGCACTCCACAGTAGTCTTGTGCATGCCATTGTCTTCACTTTTGGAAAAAAGCTTATAAACGATTCTATGGCAGCTGCACAACAAACAAAAAAATCATCAAAACAATTATACTATATATAATTATGATTGATTGAAAAAATGGCAACACCAAGAGCCGTATTCTTTTGGCTTTTTTCTTTTCTTAAAGCATCATTGTCATTGTTGTTATTTGCTTTGTTTATTATGCACCAATCAATATTGGTTCCCCTGTTTTGCTCCAGAAAGGATAGCTAAGTAATGAGCCCCAACACCAATTAATATTGAGTAACCTAGGTAATAATTAAATTAGGAGTGTTTTTGCAAAACCTTTCAAACTCCATTGAACATGAATCCATAACACAAGTAATTATTAGATGACTCACCTCAATAATATGATCCCAATTTGCCACCACCTATATAACTGCTACCACCACCCAGATACACTAACGAGTATGAGCTGCCACCAACCTACAGCGTGGGAAAAAAAAGAATCACATCTAGAACACCCAATAGAATTTAACAGTAAAACTCGTCAACTTCGCTTTCCCAATACTTATTTGCACCTTGCCAACTCCCTATATCCTGTTAACTTTAACAAGGAACACATCCTGACTTCATCAATATTCACAATCGCACTAGCCTTTAAATTATATTTTGAAATAATAACTACAACAAGTAAGATAAAAATACCTTGGGGACGGTGAAGCTCTCTTTGACTGAGGGGGGAGACCGACCACGCCTAGCTATCATTACTACTGCTTCAGCGAGACTGTACAATAAAAAAAATTAAACTGTCGTTATTGTTGCTTCAGCGAGACTGTACGATAAAAAAATAAAAAAAGTAACATTATATCACAGCACACAACTCATAAAACAAAAAAAGAAAAAAGAAAACCTAAGAGACCCTTAACCCCGCAAAATCAAGATTTACAGAATCACCACAAGCACATTGCAACCAAATTTGATGCAGCATACACATATACAAGCATCGACCATGATTTGAAGTAGTAGGGGATGGTGAGCAAGTGGAAAGGATGGCGACTGAACTAGAGGGAGAGCGACGACCTCGCCCAAGTTTCACCATTGTTGCAAAGAGGAAGGAGGAAACCCACTATAAACCCTAGCTCCTTCGAACCAATCTTGTCAAGTCTGATGGCAAAGCGTTTAGCCTCTGAGTGCCTTTTGCACCATCACAATTTTGGTATTGAAAGCATCACCTTCTGCGCAATGCGACTTTTCCCGATTGAGCCAACAACGAAATCACTTTCATGGAATTGGAAGAACTTTTTGGCAAGAGAAACTGTAACACTAACATTGCATTAGGAGGATGGTGAGAGTGGGAGCAGTGAGTGAAGGCAAGGAGAAACCCTTCATTTCAAGACCCTAAATTAAACCCTAAGTGATAAAGAGAATGAGATAGGGTAATGGGCGAAATTTGAAAATAAGGGCGTGAGGAAGTTAAAAAATATCAAGTGAGAGGGAAAGTGAAAATTGAGAAAGAGTAAAAATAAAATATTGAGATATATTAAAAAATGGCAGTTAAAAACGTCATGTTTTGCGTCTAAAACATGAGAGTTTAAAAAATGACAATTAAAACTGTCATATTTCACATGTAAAATGTGGCAGTTTTTCAAATATCGTATTATACGGTAAAAAGCAATGGTTTTAAACAATCGTCACATTAAAAACGTTACAATTTACATGTTTTTTTGTAGTGATAACAAAAGTTGAAATTAATTTCATAACATAAACAATAATAAAAACAAATTTACCTCATATTTGACTAGGAACTCAAGCATATAATAGACTAGAACTAGTAGATTCAAGATTATGGCAGTGTTTTCTTTCACTAACTCCATCCTATTGGGAAGTATCAGTACAAAAAGTTTGATAAAGAGTACTAATAATGTTAAGTAATTGAAAAAAAAAGAATATATATATATATATATATATATATATATATATATATATTATAAAAACACTCACAATCAAAATACCATTGAAAACAATTAATAACAATTTTATGTTTAGTTTTAAGCATAGTACCAAATATCACTATGAGAAAATAATAAATTTGCGAGGGAAGAATCCCTAGCTAATCCCTCACTAATCTCTCGCAAAATTCCTAGCAAATCCCTTGCTAATCCATCATAAAACCATTTTTTGAGGGATTAGCTAGGGATTCTTCCCTAGCTAAATTACAAGTAAATAAATGGCGAGGGAATTATTCTCTCGCTAATATCCCTAGCTAATCTCTAGCTGATCCGTAGCAAATTTTTTTCCTAGCTAATCCTTAATTGATCCGTGGCAAATTTTATCCCTAACTAATCCTTAGTTGATCCCTAGCTAATCCATAGTTGATCCCTAGCAAATTTTATCCCTATCTAAAACTTTATTATTAGTTATGTTTATTATTTTGGTGGTTTAGATTAATGAATGTTACTTTTTTATTTATTTTTATCCATCCATCTATTTAACTATTGTTACGTGATTGACAAGTATACCAAATTGTACAATTAATAAAGTGAACAAGTCTAAACATTGTATTGGTTAGTTACTGATAAAGTGTGAGAATAACAAAACATTTGTGGTTTAACGGAAAAATATAAATTTAGATATAAAGGAAAAATATAAATTTAGCTTCACTAGGATTGAGTTTCATAATTCCATTCAAAGTAAAAAATACAAATAATATATCTCTATTTTTGTCTCTCACATTACGCCACTATATAACAAGCCCTATGTCTTAGTTACAAATCTAAACTTTAATAAGAACCCTAATGTATTAAACCTTTCCTTATTAAAAGTTCGCATTAGGCCTTATGTTTGGATGTTAAGAATGACCAATGGAGTAGTCTATGTCTAGATGCACAATCAATTAGTTGTCTATTCTAGTTTAGGTTCCAATATCGTCTTCAATTACTAGATACCCAAAAATATGCACCATATCTAGAACATGAAATTAAAGATCATAATCTAGGTTTCCAAACTATCTTTCGGATCAGGATGTACTCTCACAAGTGCAAACTCCATAGACTATGTAGTTAAAAAAAGAATTACATAAGAGATTAAGGAAAAGAATTATATTGAATGAAGAATTCACAGAGAATTAAGAATACATTACACCCAACTCCCATGAATGAAGGAGTTAGCTACTCCTAGGCATACTAAATACTAGATTGATGATGAATTTGAATGTCCCCATCCTTTAGAATTCCCTTCTACCATCAAGTGTAGAGATATCAAGTTTGTTTCTCTCCATGTGTGTGTTTTTTACTTATATCAGACCCTCAATTTATAAACCTTCATAATTGGACTTGGACTTGATTTGGTACTTGAATAAATTGTAAGAGATAATCCTTGAAGTTGGAGGATTCACCAATATAGGCAACACATGGTTGGTTGAAGGAGAGCAAGTTGCAAACATTGAAGTTAGAGCCAATGATCATGAAGCGGGAACTAGTGGAGCAAACCAAGGAGAAGATGACCCACAACCCATGGCAATTGAGACCTACCAACCTCCTGAGAACACTGCACCTGCATATTTCTAGTTTGAGAGGATGGTTCTCAACAAACTTCAAGATTTGAACTTGACACAAAATGCACATCATGCATATTGCACAACAAGGTTTCAAAACTTGGATGATCAACTACATAATGTTCATGACCTCCTCTCCAATGTCTACAAAAGAGACAACCCATGAATGAGTGAAGGGGATGGCTCATAGGTCATGCATTGCATTTTAGTGTTGCACTTGTGTGTTTGTTTGTTTGTTCTAGAATTTTAATTGCTTGTTTTCGTTTTAATCGATTGATTATATCAGTCTCAAATTTATGTTGTACTTTTCATTTCTGTTTTAATTCTGTAGTGTTTGTATCCACTATCATTTGCTCTGATAGTCTCTATGTTACTACTTTAATGAAAATTTTACTCTTTCTAAACTGATATGTGCATTAACTTTCATTTGATGAATCCAAAGGGGAGAAAAATGAGTAAAGATGAGTTAAAAATGAGTAAAATTGGGTTAAAGTTGGAAAACCTGAAATTAAATTTGTTGGAACCATGTAATATAGTTAACTTGATATGAAATATAAATTTAAATCATATTATTAGTGTTACGAGGAACATATGCATATGTGATATGTATGTATGCTTGTGTGCTTTTTCTTAGAAGTATATTTGTATATTGGTATCTTGTGTGCAAAAGCTTTTTCAGGTTTCTCTATGGATCTTAGTTCATCAATTTAACTCGAGGATATTGACTTCATCAAATCAGGGGGAGATTGTTGGCACAAGCAAGCTTGAAGCAAAGATCTCATGTGATTGATGAAGATTGTTGAAGATCCACTTGAACAATATGTTTCTAGTGTATTAAATCTGGAAATAATGTGTTAATTATAATTATTAGATGTTATATCATGTTGGTAGGCTATATGACAATGGTTAGATGTCTTCTTAGTCTTAGTGTGTCCGTTTTATTCTGTTAAAATGGGTTTTAACAAGTTAAAAGGCTTGTTTTATATAGTTTCTAGTATGAATATATTCAATCAGTTGAATTATTTTTCAATCGATTGATTTCATTTAAGTCAAGTGAAATCAACTTATTGTATGGAAAATTCAACCAACTGATTGCACTTAAACTAGACTATATAAGTTGTGTTTTCGAGATCAGAGGGGTCATTTTGAGTTTTATAGCGCGAAAACTTATCATTCATCACTGGAAAACTCTTTCTCTCTCTGCAATACACAACTGCAACGTGTTGATTAAAGATCTTGGTTGATCTTGGAGGCTTTTAGCTTGGGAGTAGCTTGAAGAACACATGTATGGTTGGATTGGGAGAGCCACCATCAGGTTTTGTAGTTCTTGTGCCTCTGGTTGTTTGCCTGATATGATTTCAAGTCTATAAGTGTGATTCTTGCAGGGTGTTAGTCTAGATTTTTGTGTGAGTCAAAAATATTATGAGTTTCTTTGTTCAAAAGTGTAATCCTAGTGTGTGATTTATAAAACTTTTAAATATAATGGAAACCAGGCTCAGGTTATCCTGGTAAAATGGATGTAACTCTGTGATTGAGTGAATCAGTATAAAAACAAATGTGCAATTTTCTTTCCTTCACCTCACTCACTTTGAATCACTCTAAAAACTCAAGAAAACCAAGTAATACATTCTTTGTTGTGCTTTAATGCGTTCATGTGTAATCTAAGCTTGATTACCTGTTAGAAATATTAATTGGAACAAGTCTTGCATGAAAAAGTTTGTTGTTTATATTAAATTTGCGAATTTTGCATTCTGCATAAATTTCTAGAATTTTAGCCAATTGATTTGAAATTGTAATCAATTGTTTCATAGTTCAAGAACAAATTAGTCTGCTGTTTTATTTTTTGACCGATTGAAAGTGTACTGGTCTACAACTTTTGCATTTGAATTTCACAAACTATTTGATTCAATTGAAAGAGGTTTTAAGCTTTCGAAAAAGTTTTAAACAGCCAATTCAACCCACCCCCTCCCTTCTTGGCTTAAATCACCATTTCAAACTAACACATTACACCCAACCCCCATGAATGAGTGAGTTAGCTACTCCTAGGCATATTGAATACTAGACTGATGATGAATTTTAGTGCCTCCATCCTTTAAAATGCCATTTTATTGTCAAGTGTAGAGATATCAAGTTTCTTTCTCTCTGAGTGTATGTTTTTTACCTATGTCAGGCTCTCAATTTATAGACTTTCATAATTAGACTTGGACTTGATTAATACTTGAATAAATTGTAAGAGATAATTCTTATGTTTGAATTATTCTTCAATTATTCTGACATGTAATTTGAGTAGCCAACTTTATGAATATATGGTATTATTGATAATCTTTGACTATTGAATATTTTACTCATTCTGTCGATAATCTTTCTAAATATCTAAGATTTCCATTTATTTATCTTTTCCACTGAATAAAACTTGAAATATTAAATCAAATTCAAAAATAAAATAACAATAAACATAAAAATAAACTAAAATAAAAATATGATAATACTAATTATAACTATTTACTTTATTTATTCATATATATATATATATATATATATATATATATATATATATATATATATATAATGGTAATAATTCAAACACTATATGTTAAATTTAATTTGAAGTGGATATGTTATTATTATATAATAATACAAAGTATAAAAGTTATGAACTAATAGATAATATAATATATTAGGATAATAAAAATTGTAATTATAAAGTGGCATAGTAGAAATAGAGTATCTCTGAATGGAAGATCTTAGTTCAACTTCTAATGTAAATTAATTTTCTTTAACAATTACTATTACTAATAATATAATAATAATAATAATTAATATTATATATGATCATTCTTAATTTATAAACATTAACTAAATTTCTTATCAGATAAAAAATAATTTTATCATATAATATTTATATCAATAAATAATTATTTTCGACAAGTATATTTTGTCATTTTAATGATAAATTAAAAAATAGTTACAAATTATTTATAAATAGTTACAAATTTTATATTCACTATTATTGTTACAAAAGAAAAATAATTTACTTTTTTTAACAATTGTAATGTTATAATTAAAATTAATATTATATGATTATTATTAATTACTAAACATTGAATACTTTTTTATGAATTATATTATTTTTAAAATAAAAATAATTCTATCGAATGACATTTTATATTATTGAATAATTGTTTGTGACATGTATATTTTATATTTTCAAATAAATATTTTTATATTTATCACTATTAATTTTATATTTATAGTGACAACTTTTTAATTTTGTAATATTGTGAATACTATTTGGGACAAATAAGAAATTAGTGACAAATAAAGTATAAATAGTGATAAAATTTACATTTATCACTCAATTTTTGTGAAAGAAAATCTTATTATTTATAGTGATAAGAGGTACAAATCAAGTTAATATAACCAATAGAGTTGCTAATGATTTTAACATGTGAAAACTATGTTAGAAACAAAATAAGGAACACTCAGAAAATTAGTTTTGCTCCTGATGCAAATAGAGAAACACAGTTGGCTTTGTTAATATACATATTGAACTAGAAAGACACCAATAAGAAACAAATTTGAAGATGGTTAAGCTGATCACATAAAACGAGATTTAATAAATCTCCTTCAAAATAATACAAAGAACACAAATAATATTTTGCAATGCCAATACCCGATTTGGGTCAATGTGAAAATATGAAAATAAGAGCAATAAATAGATGATTTGTAAATAAAAAGAGATGTATTGAACTTAAAGGGGACAAAATTAAGAGAAATGTGTGGAAGGAGACGAACCATAAGTTGCAGTGCGTTAAGGATGTGAATAGCTTTATTGTGAGAAATATGTGGGTATTCATTTGCACCCAGATGTGACAATGCTCTTTCAGGAAAAGCTTCCATTTCAATGAAGGAATTGGTTTTGCAAAGCTGAGACATTACAACAACAAAGTTGAGACATTATTATGCAAAGGGCTAAGAAATTTTTTAATTAAAACTTCTTAAGTGAAATTTTGAGGTGATTTTTTTAATTTCAATATCAGTTAATTACTTTATATAATAAAAATAGTTTTGATATTACATTAATATTAAATTAAATAGTAAAATTTTCAGTTTAAATAATATTCTGAATTCAATATTATTAATTTACATTTATGCTTAAATAAATTTTAAAATATTAAAAAATTACTTTAAAATTTTAATTTTTAAATTAACATTAACTATTTTAAGGCTATAATAAAAATAATAAATTATTAAATTTAGTGTTAATAATTTAAAATACGTTATGAATTTACAATTGAGACAAAAAATTTAGTTTACAATTTTATAAAATTTCGTTACTCAAATATTTTAGTTAATAATTTTATAATAAAATATTATATTTTTTAATATTAAAAAAATATATAAGCTAAAAACAGTGTAGTTGAAAAATTATGAAAATACAATTTAAAATATACATTACAAGAAAACTTTTAAATAATAATCAGTTTTACTGACAAAAAATTGTTTGTTACTATCGTGACAAATTTTGTAACATCCTAATTAATAGATAAATCTAATTAAATAAAACATCGCATAGTTTATAATATCCAAAGAGCATGAGGGTCAAAGTATAAAGGATTTTACAGTCATCCAAACATACCAAAGAGGAAAGCAAAGACACTATACAATGCCAGGAACAGAATATAAAAGGTTCAACCGATGTCCAAAAGCTTGCTCATGGAGCAAGAAATTACAATATAATTGTACTACACCTAGGCGGCTTAGCCTGACCATGACCATAAAATCCGTCTACATAATTCCCAAGGACACAGATAATCACCATATATATGCTGAGCAAATAAAAGTAATCAGCCTAAGCCGCTAAAAGAGCAACAACCGGCCTAAACCATTAAAGAGTAACCGACCTAAGCCGGTAACTTAAGGAAACTAAGCGAGAACTTCACAAATTCATAGCACTACTAGCAAAAACCCAAGGACCCACGATAATCGAACTAAGCGACCTGGACCAAGGCCCAGGCCCACCTGCGGCCCAAACAGGGGCCTAGCCCATGACGTGGCAAGACATAAGGATTGCGGATTGAGGTAAGGTAATGTTTGTGTCTGACATCTCTTATTTGTTCTCCACAGGAACAATAACCAAAGTCCTTCAAACATGAGCCCAACATCAACCTATGACCAACTAAGCTGCAGCATTCTCATCGTCACTGCGATTACCAAGGGTTCCCATATCTGCTCACACCAAGGAATTGGTGATCATTGCAGAAAGGAAAACCACACAAGAAGACAAACACAAGCAAGAAGGGTAAGCTAGAGTAAAATGTTTTTATCATACAATTAAGCATGCAATTTAAAAGTCAAGAACACATCAATCAACCAAGCATGTAATAGCAAACAACAAGACTCTAAGATTTAATTTTTCTGGATACATATAATAGGTCGGATTCACCGGATGCTTGCACTTGTGGTGGCCTCTACTACTATACAAAGCCATTATCAATGGGTTTCACCCTACCACGCACAAGGTTAGCCTTCAAACGTCTAAGGCCATTATCCTACCAAAGACTAGGGCCTCTTGCTACTCTCAGCACTTGAGTCAGTCCGCTCTACATGAGTCTAACTAACTCTTTAGAGTTTCAGGATGCACTCCTTACTTTAATCCTTACCTAATTATATACACTACGACACCACCATGAAATTTCACCAAGAGATTCATGGAATTACGTCCATCACATCCAACACCACCATGAAATCTCACCAAGAGTTTCATGGAATTATGTCAAACTCATACCACGACCATGTCTCCTTAACCAACCACAATTTATCAAGCATAACAATCTCACGCAAATATCCAAACAACCAACCAACCAGGATTCATGAATTTATTCATACCAAACTCTTCAACTCAAGTACATACAATCAAATAATACATGCATATTTTCACATACTTAACGCTTTAAATAGGGTAATCCAATCAATCATGCAACCAACAACCAAAAACATGGAAGAGAACAGCGTTAGAGCATGTTCCTGCACTAGTCTCGCTCAAGCCATAGGCCCTCACTCAGGCGAAAGGGGTCTTTCGCTCAAGCTTTAGGCTCTCGCTTAGGTGAGACTGCCAACATAGAGCACTTTAGGTTTCGCGAGTTCTCGCTTGAACGAGATCTCCTCGCCTGAGCGAGATTTCTCTTCGCCCAAAGTGAGGTCCCTCCCCTAAGCTACAACTGAAGCGAAGCACATCAGGCTCTCATGAATCCTCACTTGGGCGAGACCTCCTCGCTTGAGCGAGATCACTCGTCGCTCAAACAGAAGCACATAGCCTAAGCAACAACTACGGTAGGAACCTAAGGCGAACTTCTGCTATTCTTGCCTAGGTGAGACTTGCTCGCTTGGGCGAAAATAGCAAGGTTCCTCCATGCTCGCGCATGCAAACCAGCCAATAGAGTCCAAAGCAAGCATCAATCATCCCCACAACACACAACACAAATCCAGTATATTTCACACTCAATCTAAATCGAAAACCAAGCAGACATTTTGAAAATCTTTGAGTTCTAGCTTCCTTTACCTGGAAAACGCTAGCAAATCTGCACAAACACTCGAAGAAGAGCACCATGAAACATGGCAGCTTACAGAACTGGAAAAACAAGCAAGGAGAACAAAACTGAGATCCTAGTTGAGGTCAAAGCAGAACTAGAGCTTCCAAACAGAAGAGGAAATGTAAAAAGGGATAAGGGTCTAGAGTTCTACTTACTCGGAAGTAGTATTCGATTACCCAACGGAGGAACTAGTTATGCCCTAACAAAGCTCTGTTGGAGAGAAGAGTTATTGAGAAAAGGAGTTGTTTTGCAAAGTAAAGGCAGAATGGAAACGAAGAGACTGAAATGGGTCTTTGGGGCACCCTATGGGCTGGCCCTTAGGCCCAACAGATGATGCTAGGCCCTTAAGCATTAAGGACAGAAAAAGTGGGCCTTACAAATTTAGACGCCAATTTATAAAAAGAAAATGATGTTAACTAAAATAGTGATTATTATGAATAACAAAATATAATGGGTCACTAAATTGAACACTAATTAATTAGAGATTAATTTAGAAATTAATTCTAATGTTTAGTGACCAATTTATAAACTAATTTCTTTGGTCGCCAAAACTTGGTAGCTAAATTATAGTAACCAATTTAAAGATCAATTATAATTTTTTTTATTCATAATAGTGACTATTTTATTACCCAAAAATTGGTATTCAAATTGGTCACTATTATTAGAAAAGTAATAAATGGTGAACAAATTTAATGACTAAAAGATGTAGTCAAAATCTTAGTAGCTAATGTGAATGACTAAAAGAATATTGGATGTAGCCAAAATTGGTCTCTAATAGTGACCAGTTTAAAGTCCAATATTTTTTATAGTCAAAACCTTGTTAGCTAATGAATAACCAATTTAGAGACCAATTCACTATAGTGACTAATTTAAAAACCAATTTAGAAACTATTTTAGTTACCGGTAAGTTTTAGTTTATAAATTTTATATATATATATATATATA
>Ga0214543_1006973_pt1 | contig 19733 bp, 4 predicted proteins | sample CNSS2metaG_FD_160094 | JGI IMG/M metagenome (GOLD analysis project Ga0214543, IMG submission 160094) | Root nodule microbial communities from cowpea collected in UCLA plant growth center, Los Angeles, California, USA - CNSS2 | ecosystem: Host-associated > Plants > Roots > Nodule | place: USA...
GTTTATTGGAGTAGTCGGTCTCGACCGGCTACTTGACTAGATGGCTTATGTTGGTGATGTGAAGTGCTAACTCGGCCTAGCCTGGGTACTAGGCGGTTTCGATATGCACACTGTTTACTTGGTTGAGGTTGGCTAGGTACGGTACAGGAGGATTCAATGGACAAGAAAAAACATGTTTGTACAAATTTTCTAAAAATTTATAAATTATTTAAATTTTAAAAGTAGTTATTAAAAGAATAAAATTAGAAAAACAAAGGTTGTATATAGTTATAAATATATAGTTATAGATATAACTATAGATAAAATAAAATATATTATAAGTAATATTGTGTAAATAATAATATGAGTATAAATTTGAAAAAATAGTTCCTAAAATAATAAAAGAGCAAATAATTCTTGTAGAATGAATAATTATTTGAATTTAAAAAGATGTTACTAAAATGACTAATGAAAAATAATTTTTTTATTGTGAATAATTATTTAAATTTAAAAAGAAATAATTAAAAAAAAAGACAATAAAGATGTATGTCTTATAAATTATCTAATTATAAAAGTAATTATAAAAATAATAAAATTAGAAAAAAATAAATGTGTATATAATTATATACATATATAACACAATTGATAAAATAATAATAAAAATATTATAAGTAATATTATGTAAATAATATTATCAGTATTAAATTTGAAAAAGTAGTTACTAAAACATAAAACAGTAAATAACTCTTTTGTAACGAGTAATTATTTAAATTTTAAAAAGTAATTACTAAAAAGATAAAATTTAAAATATAAACAAAAATTTGCAGTGTTTAAGGTAATCTAATAACAAAACTAATATGTGAATTATATTAATACGTTACAAAAGTTAAATGGAAAATATATTTTTTATGTTCATATGATGATGTAATAAAGTACTTATGAGTAAAATGATTCGGCAATTAAAACACCTAATCATAACTTTCTTTGAAGAATAATTGGTTTAAACATATTTGGTTTATATTTTTGGAATGTACTATTTCTGTTCCAAAATTTTAATTGAAAATTTAAATTTTAAGTTGTTTCAATTGGTTTATTTTTTTAAAATATATTTTTAATTTAGCCATTTTTATTTGTACAACACTGACGACGTTAATTCTATGTTACATGTCTCGACCCATATCTTCTTATGATGTTTCGTCCATACCAAATTGTAATTAGTGTCTTGGTTTCCTCTTGTTGCCTAATACATGTATTATTATCAGTTTGACATATGCTTATAGCAAGATATTGACACTATTCTTTTTATCATAACCAGAAAATAAAATCTTCAATTAAAGAACTTGGAGAAAATAAATAAAGAAGACAACTCAAAACAATACAAAAATGTGAAAAATATAGAAGATAGTCTTATATATGAGAAAGAAAAAACTTATAAAAAAAAAGACATGCATTAGTAATTTCCACAATAACTTATTCTTGGGTCGAATATGAATAAAGAAGTGTATTAACACTTTAGGTGAGAAATTAAATTTCACATTCATAAATAAGACCCGGATGTCTATAATCAAGACCTTATAAATAGGATTATGAGCTTATAATCATGACCTTTGAATTGAATATGAAGTTAAGAATTTGAATGCCTTTTCTATTTTCAGTCTTACTAAGAACCATTCAAAATTATAAAGCCATATTCAGTCAAACACTCCCACAGATCTACCTTCAAAATTTAACCAAGGAATCCTTCAAGAAAAAAAAAAGTTTCTCCAAGAAATACCTATAACCCTAATTTGGACTTCTCACTTTTAGCCACCTAAGACTTTTCAATAACTCGAAGCAAGCCTTTCAAGGCTTTCTCTTAGGTGACCGAAACCAAACCCTACCCTTAGAATGAACCTTATTTAGTCTACACATTTGCCTTCACCTTCCCATATGTTAGTTCAGATCATAACCAAAAATCAACCAAGAATCATCCCAAAAAACCATTTATTGGAAGCTTATTTGATCTTGATCTTGTTTTTACTTTGAAACTTGAGTGGAAAGTCCTTCCTTTTAAGGAAACCTCCAGCTAGTTTTCATCAATTTTACTAATTCATAATGCATATTTATTAAAAAAAAAGGTAGGTCTGACCATAAGAATATATATGATTTCTATTAGGTACAACCAACAATTTATTTTACATTTACGAATAATGATATTTTGACCTATTTTTTTATCCACTTTAAACTCATCATTCCAATCACTTTTCAATTATCTATTTTAATTTTTTTAATAATATAATGTGATGATCTAAGAGTGATTAGAATGATGAGTTAAAAGTGAATCAAAAGAAATCCATCAAAACATCATTATCCTTTAACAAAAGATACAATAGAGATAAAATTTGTCCTATTTTACTCAACCACATTGCAAAGTGCAATTAAAGGGTAGTTGAACAAATGAATGATGGTAATGATAACAAATATGGGGAATAAGTTGGTTTTTTATTATAATCTCATTCTTGAGTAGTGAACTTCTTATGAAATTTTATGTGTTCAAGAATCGAGATTTACACAAAGAGAAAAATAAAAATCAAATGTCGGTATTGTTATTGGATCTTTTTTGCTTTCAAGAGAGTGTTTTATTTTATGGTGTTTTATTTAAACATTTGTAGTGTTTAAATAACCTTAAATTTGAACATAACCATAAATTTGTAGTGGTTTAGATTTTCTTGCAATTTTGTCTTTCATTATTTTTAAATTATATATTTCTACATTTTTTTATCTATATATATATATATATATATATATATTTTAATTTGTGATGCTTCTACCCTTGCTTGCAGTATATTTTCGTAGAAAATTTCCGGGTTGTCAATAATTTTTAGTGCTGGAAGGTGAAGTTCTAGGACTGCAAAAGGCTTTATTTGGGCTTGCAGACCAGTTTTTTTCCAGCACTTCCACAATTACTAACTGCACTCCTACAATAATAGGAAAAAAGATTCAAAGACTCTCCACCATTGAATACCCTACAATTCATAAATAATTTTCCTATTTACTTTTGGATTAATCATCTCCAAATATTGTTTTCTATATGATGGTTATGATGAAGAAGCATTTTTTTTCTGACACAAGTTATCGCCACCCAAACGCCAACTTCTCTTAATAGATTCAAAAGTAACTCTTCTCTTAATAAACTCGTATCAACATAAAATTGCTACGAAATATTTATAACAATAACACAGAAGGAAAAATGATGCAACATATCTTTTTCTTTTTTCCTTATTTAGGCACGTCTTCTTTAATTGGTGTGTTTGGTATGTTGGAATGTACACATGGCTTGAAATGCTAACTGGATTGCGCAGCCTCAAATAATTCTTGCCACTTCTCAGCTTCATTTCCAGGACCTTCCCCCTAAAATGTATGCAATTTAGCATCGACAATATGCACAAAGTTAATTTACCTTATTTGTGTTTCCCTATGCACTCTTTATTTACAGTATATTACAGATTATATAGTCAGCACCAAAACTAAAACTTAAAAATTACCTCAACAGAGTTAATTTCATATACTTGGTTTTCAGTGACTTCAAGATCTAGTGCCTGCACGCAAGCTTCAGCAACCACTATTCTGCTGGCTTCGCCAACTAGTTTATCACCTGAAAGCCCGTAACAAAATTTTAAAACTTCAAATAAAAATACTAGTAAAAATTATAGTATAAATAAGTCATAGTCATGTATCTAAAATGGGAAGGGAAACACAAATAAGGTAAATTAACTTTCTAGTTTCAATATCTATCTCACATGTAGTGTGAAACATTTCTCTGCACTTCAATGAAAAAATGAAAATTACAATGAATAGTGGCGTCGCCCGGACTTGAACCGGAGACCTTCAGTGTGTTAGACTGACGTGATAACCAACTACACCACGACACCGTCATGCCGAAGCACTTGATCTATTATTATGTTCACTATCATGGATACTAGTATATATTCAAATATTCAATCTTACATCTGGCATATCTTGCTAATTGATTCAGGTGAGCATTGCTTAGGAAATTAACAAAAAAGAATCAAACGTTTGTGTTGTTCCACTGTTATAAATGAGTGTTACTCATACCTTGACCTACAAGGACTGCTCGTCGTTGACCTGCTGTTGCTTTGAGCAAAGTGTTTAGATCATATGATGTGTATGGTCCATCTGTCAACCTTCCAGGTCTAAAATGCATTCGAATGTTATATGAGAAGACTTCAAAATTTTAAGACGTACAATTTAATTTTAAATTAAAAGCCCCCCACCTTTATGTTCATCAAGTGTTAAAACCAGGAGTGGAATAAGCAAAAATTTCACCTTACCTGATTATGGTAAATGGAAGGCCAGAACTCCTCAGAAAATCCTCCCCCATCTTCTTATACTTCAGGACACCAAATAGGTTCATAATGCTACATGAAAAAGGAACAATGACAAGTCCATGACAAAAGTTTTGGAACATAATGAACACAATAAGTGTCGTCGAGTAATTACACAAACATTTGACTCAAAAGGATGAACAGGGGAATCATCACACAAAGAATTAGGGGTAACTTTTTTCAACATATGCAACAACCAGGACTACTACATATGTTAATCAATGTTATTTGATTCTATTGTAAATGAGGGTTGGTTAACTGGTTGGACAGCACCAGAAAGGGTTTAGGCTCTTAGTCTTGATTATTAACTAGGAAAAGTTAGACAACTTTGATTTTCTAAGTTTGGAGCACAACATTGACTATGCCTAATGAAACCAATTCTTCAATCAATGACAGCAAACAAAAAACCAGTTATGAAATTTCAATAACAGTATAAACACAAGCTAATTTCATTTTGCCTTACACTTGAATTTGAAAACAAAAGAAAAAGTATAACCATCATGAAAAAGTGTTTTGAAGTATATATTAGTTTCTCATTATAATTTTAGAATGGTCTTATTCTTAATTACCAGTAAAATAAATTCTACTTTCTAGCAAGCCAACATACAATATCACAAAAACTTCACCAATTAAGAATAAAATATGAGGTATGCTTACCTCCATGGCAATTCATTGAATTTGGTCACACCTATTGATGACACAAGAACAACTCTCTTCACTGAGGAAGGTAATGCAGATACTAGATTCTTCACTCCCACCCAATCTTCAAATTAAATACTTTTAGTCAAAATCAAACAAAATATCGACAAGTGCATGAAAAGTAGATGAAGATTATGTTGAAGGCAACTTCAATAAAAGGCATCCGTATTATGCTTACATTTTCCACTCTTGAATCTTCAGATATCTAATCTTCTATTTCATTCTAGTTATGACATCAAATGCTGCAATATATGCATAACATGATTCTTACCAACCCTTTCTGGTGTATTATCATCACCCCAACGCCTTGAAGGAAATGCTGTTGTTCCTGTGCAGCAAATCACGTGTGTGACACCCTAAAAAGCAAGTAAATAAAAACAAGAAAGCAAAAGAAATACAAATTATTTCCTACATTCTCTTTCTGACTGAAATGAATCATCAAAATGAAAATAGTTCAGATCGAAGCAAGTATTATTATGTAAAATACTCTGAAGAGCTTACCTCAAATATGGATGGATCCAAATCTTCCTGGTTCCTTGTGTCACCTTTGAATACCTGTTATGTTCAGAAGTTCGATATAAATAGAAAATAAATCCAGAATGGGTGAAAGTAAATTAACAAACATAGTTTGTTGCTCCTCAGAGGGACTACTTTTCTGTTTTGGATAAGAATCGCAATTATTTTGGCACCCTGAATTATCTCCACAAGCTTCGGTCTTTCGGATTTACTATGGGACTAGTCCTCTGTCCGGAGATTAGTCACACTTAAAACTCCTAAAACCTCTCCAAGAATGTGTCTTGTGAGAATTGAACCTATGTCCTACCCCATAGGTTCATTGTGTAATGTCAACTGAGTCACACCTATTTGATACCTAAGAGGGACTGATTAAGCAATTAAATTTTCACTTTGATTGCTCAATCAAGAGTAGATGGCGTACCTGCAGTTTCTCCTTATCTTGTTCACCAAATAGTTCTGTGGCTTTCTCAGGATTCCTAAGTATCAACCGTGACTTAATATTCTGCTGAAGCAGTGATGCAACTACCAGCTGCCCTGAATAGCAAGGGAACAAATGCTTCATAAACTTCCTCAAGCAAACTATTGTCGAGAATTATGTATGCATTTCCACATTTTATAGAACTAATTTAATGAAAAAAAAAAAAAAAAAACACTATGAGATCCCAAAAGGCTTACAAATACAAAAGCAAGGATACACAGATAACAGAAGTTACTACTACACTCATGTTTATTTAATTGCAGTATTTTAATTACTTACAGAGTAAACCTTCAATTACATTCCCTAAAAATTGGGGTATCACCACAATGATCCTCCTAAGATGTTTGTCACCAGATTAGTCCCTCAAAAATTGGCATTTTACCGCATTAGTCCTTCAAACATTTATCACCAAATTAGTCAATTACAGATCTAAATATCACCATTTTCATCCTAATGGAAGACTAAAGGGTGAAACAAAATGACATGAGTTATAAAAAACTTATTTTTTGAGTTATATGGAATATATTTTTAATCATTTATGATAAAATCAATAAAAAATAAGTTTGAATACTTCCAGATAACTTTAAATATCATATCAACTATAATTTATAATTGGCTGAGTGAAAAAAATTTTAAAGTACGTGCAACTTAAAATCATGACTATAATTTCTAATTGACCAATGGTGAAAAAGTTTGACACTAACTGTCCGTTTGGTGGTTGAGATAGAATAAAATAATTATACAAAAAATTTTAATTTTGAAAAACTGAAGGGTTCGAAAGTGTAATCAATTTTTTACAGAAAACAAAATTTCTACTTTGACAAAATTACGGAATCAAAGTTTAGTTAAGCCTGACTAGTATTTGGAAAAATTAGAATTAAATTTCAACATACTTTGAGAGTAGCAACATGTTTAACATATAATATGGTAATAACAACTTGAAGAGCAATAGTAAGTGCAGATAATTTACCAACGCCTCCGGAGCCACCAACAACAAGCACCAATTTGGAGGAAGAAGGAGTGCGTTGGGTACCATTCTTCAACTCCGAGCTTTGAGTTTCAATCACTTCCTCGTTTACAGCGTTCTGCGCTTTCGCCAACACCCTCCGTTTGGAAGCAGAAGAAGAGATGGAAACTCCGTCACGGAATTTACCGAAGAAGAAAAGTCGACGCTGAGAAACACCGTGACGGTGACGCCCGGCGAAGGCCAAAGGGAGTGTGAGAGTTGCAGAAGCCATGAAACGCAGACACAATGCAACTGGCTCGTCGTTTAGAGCTTCCAACTGTTATTGTTAGGCACCTCAATATTTATTTATTTATTTATTTTTAATAAATTAAATGGGAACCTCAGAATTGAACCCAATTGTTTGGTTGTTGTGCATTCGTGCCACGTGTCCCACTCCTACGTTTCTCAACTTTCACTTCTAGCTTCTAGTAAACACAGCTAATTCTGATTGAAGTAAAATTAAACTGAATTTATCGGTTTTGTAAAATTTTGTGAGAAAAATATAATAATTATTTTTTTCTAAACTCCTATTAGAAAATAGAAGAAAAAAAATTATATAGAAAATAACTTGTTCTAAGATATCTATAGTACAAGTCATACAAAGAATAATATCATACACTGGTAAAGTTAAAACCTGGCTTTCTCATTAGAGTTTTATATGGTGATGACGTCAAATTCAAAATCTAAAATCACTAAATTTAAAAAGTTACATGTTAAAAATGGATTTTTCTTCGTGTACCTCATCCTTATTAGCGTACTATTAAACTATAATAACAAAAAAAAACTAAAGTATTATTTCTCTTTATATAACATTATTATTATTATACTATTATTATTCTCATATTTATTATTTTTATTGTTATCACCATTATTATTCTTATATTTGTCGCGGTGCAACTGTTACAGTTTTGTTCTCTACAAGACTCCATGAGAGAAAGAAGAAGAAAAAAAATAACTCATTCTAAAAACAAAAACTCATTCCAAAATTCATTCTGAAATGAAAGTTATCATCTATGTTGTAGAGAGCTAGTTTTAGAAATTGTGTTCTACAAATTCTGAATAACTCATTTTAAGAGATATCGTGTATATTATAGAAAATTTATTCTGAAATTTATTATACAAAACTCATTCCGAAATGCATTTAATGTGTTATGAAAAATTTATTTCGAAAATCTTATTATGAGGTCTGAAAATTCTAGAAAACATGTTTCGGAACACATAACATGAAAGTTATTTCTACTAAGAACAAAATGGTCATTTTAAAATTTAGGGGCTACACTTAAAAATTACATCGGTGCAGAAAATAAAAACTTAAATAAATTATATTAAAAGTTAACTAAAATTTGAATTTTATCTGATTTTTTATTAAAATAAAAGTCGAACAAAAGTAAATAATGTCAGATGTTTTAATCTGAAGTAAATTTAAGCTTTTTAAATTTCAGTGCAGTTGACATTTTTTAAATTTTGAGAACGTTTTTATCAAGTTTTTACTTTGAATAGATTATTCATTTATCTTTTATATCCAATATAGTAATTATAAAATTCAATAAAAATCATGTGGTTCGTTATCACGTCAGGCTAACACATGGAAGGTTTTCGGCCCAAGTGCGGGCAACGCCATTATATATATTATTTTTCATTTTTCAATTCTTTCTCTATACTTAAAGTTCAGGGAAGAATTTGAAGTTAATACAATAAAGACATTTTCTCCATTATTTTGAAAAATAATGAATACGTTTTATAATTCTTATACACTAATTTACTTAAAGTCAATGTTTTTACCTTATTCGTAAGTTATTTGGGTTAAATATGTTTGTAATTATTAAATGAATGTAAAATTAAAATTTGTTTGTTTGATATATTTTTTTTGTTTTTAAATTTTAAAAATAAATGGATATAGTCATTTTAATCCAACGATATTTTTTTTTACATGTTAAATGGCATTTTAGGCTGACATTTGAGTTAGAACGTGACTAGAGATGTCAAAATGAGTTTCAACCGGTGAGCTAACTTGACTCACTATGGGTTCGAGTCGGGTTGGATTGAAAAAAATTTAGTTTTTTCAAAAGTGGGTTGAATTCAACCCAACTCACTTAACCCACGGGTTAAACGGGTTCGAGTCGGGTTGAGGGTGGGTTGACCCACTTAACCCACCAACATTTTTTACAATTTTTTTAAATAATTTTTTAATTATTATTTACTACTAGTAATTATATATGTTCACAATTTCATATTTTTAAATGCTAGAATGTTGCTCAATAATATTTGAATAGTTTGAATGTTTAATTAATTTGATTATCAAGTTATATACGATATACGTTAATACTTTAATATTTAACTATAATTTTTATAGTAAATTACTCAAGAAATCGTCTTATAAATAATTTTTTTCTAAATTAACATGACAAAAATGTGTAGTTTTTTTTTTATTTATATTTTGTTGAATAGCATGACAGAAAATGTGTAATATTAGCCATGTTTTCTTGGACTATTTGGACACTTTCTTGGAAACAATTCATCATATATTGGTGGTGAGTATGATGAAAACATTGGTTCTTGATTTTACTGTGATTGTCATCTCATGGGTTGCCTAAAAAATTATTTAAATATTTAAATACTTAATAAATATATAAATAATTTTTTATGTGGGTTGGTGAGCCAACCCACTTAACCCACCAACCCGTGGTGGGTTGAGCCAGGTTGTAAAATTTCTGGCTCACCATAAAGTGAGCTCGGTTGAGTTCACTCATTTTTAACCCGACTCGTGGTGAGCCAACCCGTGTGAGCCGGGTTAACTTACTTTGATATGTCTAAACGTGACAAATGGTGTAAACAACTGAAATATCATACTAAAATATTGTTTAACACGTCAAGTGAGTTAGGAGGATGACTTTGAAGCTTTGAAGATGAAGGAATATGAATCAATTTTGAATTATTGCTCAAAAGTAAAGGCGATTGTGAACCAATTGAAGAGATATAAAGATAAAATTGAAGATGTTCATGTGATAGAGAAGATCTTTTATTCCTTGACTCCAATGTTCGATTGTGGTATGTGTGATTGAAGAGTCAAAAGATCTTGACTCCATGAGTCTTGAAGAGCTGGAAGGTTTTCTATAAGCTTACAATTGTTTCTCAACAACTATTTTCCAGCAAGTGCACGAATGCGTAATAGTATCAATAAGTGTCGTATCCACGTGGATTTAGCAAATATATTGATAGTTATTTTTTGGATTGTGATCAAGTATATGAAAATATAGATAGCAGTAATTATATAGATTGAGTGAAGTAGGGGCTATGAATTTATTTCATCTCATCTTCTTCTACTACACCACTACCATCTTGTTTTCTTACTATGCAAATCATTCAATGTCCTGGGAGTACTCTTTCTATGTAGATTTAGGTTCATCCCTGAATCGCTAGAACCTATGGACTTCAAACCCAGTGTGATTCCTCAACTCCTGGTTAAATGAATCATTGCTTTAATGTGCAAGACTCTTTGAATGAATCATTGCTTTCATGTGCAAGATTATTTCATCCAGCATCCCCTCTAGGTACCACGAAAGCACTAGTACATGTATGATGATTTGATTGGACCACAATTTGAGACTAGTTTCCCAACTTAGTCCAAACCAATTAAATAGATGAGTGATCAAGTCATCATTAAGCATAAATCAAGCCACAAACAATTGAGTGAAAGCAAAGATAAATACCCAAAAAGTAGAAGTGTATAAAATTAGAATTAATTACATCAAACTTGGACACGAGGGAGTTTAGTTATTCATAGAATATTACAATGCAATTCAAGCAGCATCTATACATAAGATTTACACTAAAAGCATTTCCCTCGAGCCTCACATACCTTATTCTCTCCTACTACTACATTTCTAACACTCCACTCAATGCCTAGAATGAAGACATGAGGTCTTTATTTATAGAAATTTTTGGACGGTGCTCAACCACAAGGGTTTCTTCACAAGTGGATTTCCTTCTTAACTCAGTCCCTTGGCCTAGTGCTTAGAACTTGACCTTTCTCGGGTTTTTTTGATTGCTCAGCCTCATGGATTTGTGCTCCAAATTTCCTTGCAAAGAAGGTTTCCTCATGAAGCTCAGCTCCAATTTTCGTATTCAGCTATAAAGTCAAAATGTGTTGTTCTGTCTTTTCTACTTCCATGACTCAACACCAGTAATTGTGGCTCAGCTGCATACTTGATATTTTCTCTTATATTCATTGTAAAACAACAAAATATCATTATAATTCAATTAAACTCCAACTCTTAATACCTCATTTTGTATCTTAAGCTAATGAGGGTTGTTTTATACATAAGTAACATCATTTGATACATGACAAGTGTCAAAATTTAAATGAAAAATTTATTTATTCTTGACACTTATCACAAACTCATGAAGAAAGAATGAAGAGGAGATAATAAGAGCCATTGGATCAAGCCCTTAAAGGTCAAGCTTCTTTGAAGAATAATGGAGAATTTATGAGTCAATGATAACATGGACGAGGAAGTAGTGATCAATTATAATTTTTTATGATTGTTTTAATAACCAATAATTTTTAATTTTGTAAATTAGTATCCAAATTGATTACTATAGTGACTAATTTTTTTTTTCTAAAATTAATTTTTAATTAAAGATTTTCTTTGTAGTAGAAATTCTAGAACTACAGAAAAAAAAGCCTTTAAAAATATGTAAAACATTAATTAAAATATGAATTTTATCCCTTGTTTTATTAAAATATAAGTTGCACGAAAATTTTAGAAATAATGTGATATAGTGCAATATATAAAAGTAAATAAATTAAGAACTTAAATAAATACGATGTCACCTGCTTTTATCTTAAGTGAAATTTGGTTTCTTATTTAGCCTGTATTTGACATTTTTGAATTCTAGGAACATCTTTATCAAGTTTTAACTTTGAAAAGATTTTCATTTATATTTTATATCAAATAAAGTAGCCTTAAAATTTTAAACAAATGGTGTCGTGGTGTAGTTGGTTATCATGTCAGTCTAACACACTGAAGGTCTCTGGTTCAAGTGCGGGCGACGCCAATGTACTTTTTATGCTTTTAGGTTTTCAATTATTTCTCTAAAATTAAAGTTTAGTTAATACAATAAGAACATTTGCTACATTATTTTGAAAAAGTTATATGAGTATATGCATGTTTTAAAGTGAAAATCTATTTACTAACTCACTATTACTTTCAATAATCGGAAATGATCAAGATTCTTAAGCTCTGTCTTAAAAGTAAAAACTTAAAGTGATATGCATAAATTAATTTATAAAATTCTTATACATTAATTTGTTCCAAGTCAATATTTTTTACTATATTTTAAGAAATAATTTACCACGCATTATATATTATATTGCTTTTCATTCTATACTATTTTTTTTTATTGTCTATCACTAGTCTTTTTTACCGGAGAACTTAACGAAATTACGTGTTTTTATAATATAACGTTTTTGGATATACAATCTGTTTTATTAGACTAGTCATAAGTTATTACATAGCTTTGAGAAGTAGGTCTTGTATGGTTTACTCTAGACATAACATACTACATAATGTTCGTAAAGAGGATGTTGGAGAAATTAAAAGATTGCATGGATATGACATAACTTAACTCAAGTGTAGGGTAGGTAAAGTATTTGTTTTAGACTTCTGAGAAAAAAATGTTTCAATTTTTTTTAGTACTAATATTCATTTATTAAATTAATTATAAAATTATGTTTAAAGAAAAAAGGTATAAACTTTTTTAGTTCTAATATATCTCTATTAAATTAAATATAAAATTATATTTAATAAAATTAAATATTTAAAACATATTTAATATTGATATATCTGTTTATGTTTGATAATAAAATTTAATCAAATTATTATTAGTTTCCATCAATTTTTATTGGTATTAGAAAATATATTTAATAAGTTAAAACTTTTTCCGTTAAGTTATAATTTTGTTTATTTTTATGCTCTTATAATCAATTTTTATTCTATTTTTTTCTTCTATTTATCAATGACTTCAATTTAAAAAATACAAGTGGGTACTCTTTGAATTGAACAAAATAATAACAACAACATAGATATAGGTGAAATCAACAATATAATTTTTTTTGTTTTTTTATTTATTATTAAAAAATTAAAGTCACTAGATTGTACACTTTTGAAATAAAAATACTGAAATCTTGAAAAATCTTTAGAATATTATTTGTTAGATCTTGATAAATTCGATTTATTTTCAAAATTAAATATCTAAAGGGATATTATAGGTTTGAAAAATGATAAACCAATTGACACTCTTTATTATATAAAAACAATAGATTTTTTCAAGTGCATATATAGTTTATAGAAAAATGTTAATAATTTTCAATGTAAATTATTTAAGTCCAAAAGAGTTTCTCAAAGTTAAAGATAATAAAAACTTATTTAAAATCAACAATGTCTCAACAAAGATTAAATAAATTAACCTTATAATCAATTAAAAAAGAAAATATTAAATGAAATTAATTTTGACAATTTAATAAATAATTTTATATAAAAGAACTTTGAAAATAAAATTAAATAAAATGTTTTGGTCTTAAATTTGTTTTAAGTCTCCTAAACCTTTAAATCGTCTTTAACAAGATAATCTACAAGTTGTTGATAAGATACAAGATTATGATAAGTGAAAACATAAGAGCTAATTTATTATATTTATCCATGTGAAACTTTGCACCCCAAGTCAGGCACATTCACTTTAAATATTCATAAAAAATGTCCAGTGACTAAAAACTAGATAAATTATGATAAAATTCAATACCCAAAAAAGTATTTAGTTTTGTCGAGATTACTTTTTTTGAGCTAAAACTACAAATGATTGTTATCCTAATTACAAGCATAAGTGTTGTTGTTAGCCAAAAGAATATCATTAACATAACAAGAAAATCGTAATCTCGAGTGAAGGTAAGCAATGTGTAGTATGTTTTGTATTGGCCAAATCTGAAACTAAGTAGAGTCCTGAAGTTTGGAAATTATTTTCATGGTAATTGTTTGAGACCATAAAGAGAACAAAGTAGATTATATGCAAATCCTAGAAAACTAATAAAAAAACCAGGAAAAATTTGCATATATATTTTCCATCAAGATCTCCATTAACAAAAACATTATGAACATCGGTCGATAAATATTTCAATCGTTTGAAACAACCAAAGAAAGGAAAGTGTGCAATTCATCATTTTTACAATGGAAACAAAGGTTTCACAATAATCTTGTCAATCAATAAAATAAAAATGATTGTTTTTACACAATGTTTACAAGAACATATTCCCACAAATAGAAAAATATCAAAATTACATATCTTAAACAAGATAATGGTAAAAAAGTATTTTTTTTACAAATATTAATAATAAAATAAAATAATAATTAATTAAAATTTGATTATTGTAAACTAAAAGTTCCAAAAAAAAATTAAAAACAATGTGATACAGTAAACTAAAAGAAAACAAATTAAATTCTTATTAAAAACAAACATTTTCTAAATTTTATAGACGTTTTTATCAAGTTTTTATTTTAAAACAAACTTGTTAGCACAGAATCGTGTTGGAAAAAAGTTATGTATTTATTATTAACTTGAATAAAAGCCTAAAATCTGAGGGTGTCGTGGTGTAGTTGGTTATCACGTTAGTCTAACACACTGAATGTCTCCGGTTCAAGTCCGGGCGACGTCATTTTAGCTTTTTTGTTTCGGTTTTCTTTCTCTAAATTAAGATTTCATGTTGTTCTCTCTCTTTTTCTTTTCCTATTTTGTTACAGAAAGTTCAAGTGCAGGGAAGAATTTAAATTCTTTAATATAATAAAGAACATTTGCTATATTATTTTGAAAAATTCTAAATATGCTGATGTTTTAGAGTGAAAATGTATTTACTTACTAACTGACTTTTGCATTTAATAATCATAACTGATGATTAAGATATTTTGTTCTCAGTCTTAAATATAAAATCTTGTTCAGTAAAAAACCTAAAGTGATATGAGTAAATTAATTTATAAAAGTTTTTATACATTAATTTTTTTCCAAAGTCAATTTTCTACTTATTTAATTAACAATTATGTGACTTATATCTAAAGAAATAGTTGTACTTTAAGGGTAATATATAATATATATATATATATATATATATATATATATATATATATACACACACACGCCATATATATACAAGAATCCCGCTATATATTATTAGTGGAAAAAGAAACATTTTGGTTTTATATATTTTAAGGAAAAAATAATATTAACATTAATTTTTACATAAAAAAAAGGAAAGGGAGATTATACAAGTATGTCATCTTTAGTATTTGGATAGTTTTTTTTTTAATTTTAAAATATAGTTAAGAGTAAAATTAGAATATAAAATGTGTATTACCTTTATATATTATTATAGTTATTTTTTTAATTTTAAAATATAATTATGAATAAAATAGAAAGAATCATTATATGGTTAAAATCATCATTAAAAGAATCTTTTTCGATAAAAGACAAATTTTCAATAACTTAAAAATGTGCATTTTGAAAAAGTAATTTGACTAGATTTTGAAAATTAAATTAAAAAATATAAATGGTGATAAAATGATAACATAACTATATAAAACTTATATACATCAGTAGTGTAAGATTGAATGTTTTTTTTTCTCCATTAATATGTTTTCTAAATAATTAATCACGATTTTGTATAAATAAAAGTTAAAATTTATTGAAAGCAAAGTAAATATAGATTGATTTCAACTTCAATAAATCCATCTCATTTTCATTAAGTTTCGTTTTTATGTAACTTTGGGTAATCAAGAATGTCATATTAACACATACATTAGCCAACTTTGAAAGGGCATGTCAAAATAACAAGCGAATCTAGTTTTTAGTTTGAACAAAACATAAACTAAGGTTTGTGTCTTGGGACATCATAGGCATATTAAGGTTTTTCTTAAACCAATTCAAGATTTGTTCTCCATAGACTCACCATGATGCTATATAGTAACCACTTTTTGTGTTCATGATGAGGGAATTCAATCATTAACTTAATCAAATCAAACCAAAACAAGCAAGTCAAAAGAGAAGAAAGTGCCACACATATTTCAAAAGTTCATCTTTCTATTGGTCAAGTTTTTTTCTTCTTATCTTGCTCCATTTACTTGAAAAAACAGAAAAAAAAAGTATAAGAGAACAAAAATAAAAAATAAAAATAGAAGAATTCAATAAAGATCAAGGTCAAGTAATTAAGAAGGCTTGTAACTTTTGTTTTTCCTATTTCAATTCTAACTCGTATATACATCCAAATACACATCCTTGAAAGGAAAATGCAAAACTCCTTACAAAATCACTCTTGAAAACAAAAAACATCCTAGTCAACTTTTCCCTTACCACTTTGTCCCTTTTCTAACCTAATTAACCAATTTCTCTACTCATCTCACTATTATGTCACACATCTCATATTCTCATGCATGCATCAACCTCTCTAACCCTAACAAATATCATACATTTGTGGTGCACGCCACATGTTTGAACATTCAACCAATATGCACACTATCACTTGAACTTCATTATTCCCTTTAACACCACCACCACCACCACCATGCATATATAAAATCCTCATCCATCAAGATTTCATAGGCAATTTTTTCACTCTCAGGTCTCAACCACTTCTTCCTTGGACTTTTCTTGTTACTTGTGGCCAACTTCTTCACAACAATGATGTTCTTAGCCTTTGTTCTCAATCTCAACCACTCCTCCAAAACGAACATGGCGTCCTCCACCACCACCACCACCACCACCACCACCATCACCTTCATCAGGATCACTTTCATCAGGAGCAGGTTTTGTCACAATATTTGTTAGGGCACAATTTTCAGAAGCAGGAGCAACCTCACCATTACCAGATTGGCCATGCATGGGTTTAATAAAACATCTATAAATATAAATGAGAAGCCAAAAACACCATGGTATTGTAACCAAGGTCATGCCAGCAATCAGATAGAAATAGTCCAATCTTGAATCTGAATATATTAAATACATACAGAGAAAAACACCTCCTGCAGCAGTGCATGCCAGAATCAACCCGTAGATGAGATATACTCTAACATCTCCATTTCTATCTCCCATTGAAAAGGAAGATAATGATGATGATGGTGAAGAAGAAGATCAATCAATAACGAATCTCTATCTATATTTACGCCAATCTCTTTCTTGTTACGCTTTTTCTTACAAATTTTGCAGAAATTCGAGAATGGTTTGTTGGGAATCAAACGATGAAAGAGACAAATTTGAAGCGTTGAAATCGGAAGATATATGCTTTGTTGGTCAAGCAAATGTTACGCTTCAATAAGCTTAATGTTTAATTTTATGTAACTTGGTGTAAAATAAAAATATACATACCATGTATTCTTAGTTTAATCTCAAGTTTCTAATTCTTTTTTGGTGTGTAATGTGCACTAGTACCCTTAGAGTATTTAAAAAATAGCAAAATAATTGATATAATATAAATGATATATAGGTTTTTAAAAGACATATTAGCTGAATGGAGAAGGAGAGAATAGAACAGGAAAAAGAAAAAAGAAACTTCTTAAAAAAATTTAAATTATCTTACTTTGTTATAGATATAAAAGTTTTAAAATTTTCTCTACGTTTTAAATTTTAAAATTTCCATTTCAAATTTTTACGCATCCCAATTCAAAGGGTGATTATTATTATTATTATTATTATTATTATTATTATTATTATTATTATTATTATTGAGAGAAAGATAATGAACTAATGGTAAGATTGCTCATTTTTTAACTCAAAAGCAAATTTCAAATTAGTGTTAGAATAAGAAATAAAAAAAAATAAGCAGAAGGTTCTTCTCCTTTTATTTATTTACTTTTTACTAAACGTGCTTTTTAAATTAAAAGTTGTTTTGGTAAATTTGTAAAATATTTAATTTTATTTAAAACCATTTATCAGGTCTATGTAACGAAAGTGCAACAGGAAAATGAGCTGGAGACCCTTAAAATCAAACCAATGAAGTTGGGACACGTGGATGAGAGCAGAGGAGGCAAGGGTAACAACAAAATTACACGATCCAGGAAAGAGAGCGTATGGATGAAGGATTACGTGACCTAGCAGCAGTGTGTTAAAAGGAAAAACCGTTAGAGGAGAGAGGGAGGAAAATTGTGGAGATCATCCCTTTCTCTTGATTCACCTTTTCCTTATTCTCTGAGTTTCTGTAATGGCTGACAATCATTGCTGAATTGAAATAAATTTCCCTTACAGCCATAAAATTTTGTGCTGGTCTTCTTTTCTGGTATATTTGTTACTGTTACATTGGCTTTTGTTGTTATCTAGCTTACATTGGTGCTTTCATTCTCGTTCATGGCGGAGAACACGAGATTGAAGGAAATCCAAGGGGAGTTGGCTCGTATGAAGGAGTCGATGGTGGACGTTAAGCACTTGGCCAACACGGTAGCTGCTACTGATAAGGATTTGAAGGCCTTGATTGCAGCTCTTAGTGAGCGACAGCGAGATGACTCTACTCGTTTTGAAACGCTGGAAATTTCCATGGATTCTGTCTTAAAATCGATTCAGGCCCTAGATACAGGTTCTCGCTTATCTTCATCTTCTCCGTCATTCCAAGTTCGCAACGTCAAACTCGATTTCCCTAAGTTTGATGGTTCCGAAGTGTTGCAATGGATTTTTAAGGCTGAGCAATTTTTTGATTACTATAAAACCCCTGATGATCAACGTTTACTCATTGCCTCTGTGCATTTGGAAAAAGAAGTGGTACCTTGGTTTCAGATGCAAGCTAAAAATCATGCGTTTCCGACTTGGGTAGCGTTCACAAGAGCATTGGAAGTGGAGTTTGGCCCTTCACCCTACGAATGTCCTCGTTCAGATTTATTCAAACTTACACAGGAGGGATCAGTGCATGAATATTACGTTAAGTTCACGGCCCTAGCCAATCGCGTTCAAGGGGTAACAACAGAGGCGCTGTTGGACTGTTTTGTGGGAGGGTTACGTCAGGACATCCGCAGAGATGTATTGGTCCAAGATCCCAAAACATTGATGCGATGCGTGTCATTGGCCAAATTATTTGAAGAGAAGTATGCTGCCAAACAGAAATTTCATGGGTCTAAGGGTTATATGCAGAATCAGTCAACAGCTACCCCGTCCCAATCACTTAAGACTACATCATTACCACCCTTGTTAAACAAACCCAACCCACATCCGCAAACAAACAAGGCTATGGTCAAAAGATTATCTCCGGCAGAGGTTCAATTGAGAAGAGAAAAGGGACTATGTTTTACGTGCGATGAAAAATATTCACTGTCTCATCACTGTCCAAACAAGCAGTATCTCTGGTTGCATGTCGAAGAGGAAGATGCATCAGTTGATCTACCTAATGCTAACAACGCTAGGGAGGACAATCCAGAACCTCTACCTCATTCTGAACCGCATTTGTCTTTTAATGCCCTTAAAGGCTCTGATGGAGTTGCGACTATGAGATTTACGGGTGTTATTAATGGATTACCAGTTCAAATTTTGTTGGATAGTGGAAGTTCAGATAACTTTTTACAGCCAAGAATTGCTGCCTGTCTCAAGCTACCAGTTGAACCAATTGACAACTTTAATGTTATGGTTGGTAATGGAAGTGCCTTGATGGTAG